>CEVX01005196.1_pt1 | contig 13763 bp, 1 predicted proteins | sample 356561 | NCBI WGS metagenome assembly CEVX01 (sample SAMEA2623886, study PRJEB7988) | marine metagenome | biome: marine biome (ENVO:00000447); feature: surface water layer (ENVO:00002042); material: "saline water (ENVO:00002010), including plankton (ENVO:xxxxxxxx)" | depth 5 m | reverse complement strand
CTTGATATTTTTGCTTTACCATTTACTTCCAATTTTTCACCAGGACTCGTCGTTCCAATTCCTATATTACCACCATTATAATATATGTCACCAGCAGTAGCACTATCTTCAAATTTGCCACCACCAAACTCCACACCATTTTGTTTCAATGTTCCTGTGAAATTAATATTTCCATTTACTTCTAATTTATCACCGGGTGTTGTTGTTCCAATTCCTACATTTCCAGCCGTATCTATTACCATTTTTGCCACTATATCACTACTAGCCGGTGCCGTATAAAATGCTAATTCACCACCAGCTTTTCCTTGATACCCTGCTATCGCACTTAAATTATATTCTCCGTCATTGGGATCGAAATGAGCATTCGTAAATCGTAGTAACGATCCTGTGCCGGTAGGTGCTTGATTTTCAGATTCTAAAATACCTTTCAATTCCAGTTCTCCTATTTGTGAATAATCACTATATGATGGACTGGCAATGCTTGCATTTATAACCAACCTAAAGTATCTTCCTATAAAAAAGGTATCCGCTCCTACAGCGGTCCAGGGCCCACCAGTAGGCCTCCAATTATTTGCTTTTGTAAGACCAGCCCAATCTTTAATTTGAACCCATGTTGTTCCATCTGAACTGCCAAAAAATCTCATATTTTTTGGGTCGTGTTGTTCACCAGCCGTTCTTGGATGGACATTAACCCTTTTTAAAACGACCGATTGTCCAATGTCAACTTGTATCCACTCACCGGTATACCCGTTTGTACTTTCAGAACCTGTATATGTGCCGTTAGGATATTTTTGGTTGGTAATCCACGACGATGATGTACCTGTAAACGTTCCATCAAAAGCATCGTCTTTATTGTAACCTCCCATTGTTCCAGAAGCGGTGTAAGTTTGACCGTTTAATGTGGAATTTGAACTTGCCAAATCGTAAGGGTTAGGCTCTCCGTTGAATTCTTCTTCTGTAATACCTAAAAGAAATAATTCTCTTTGATGCCATGTATTATCTGTTCCATTAATCGCCTCAACAGATAATCTCCAATAACGTCCTAATTTATGTTCGGTTAATTCAACTTCGTGCATTACAGCACTAGAGGTTAATGTGGAAGTTACGCTCCAATCCGTATGATCTGTTACAGCGCTCGCCAAACTCCATGTAGAACCATCATTACTATATAATAATTTCCATGTTTTTGCATTTCTATGATGATATGATGTGTTCCCTGTGTTGTGAATTTGATATTTTTTTAATGCTATGGTTTGACCTATATCAACTTGCATCCAATAACCAGTTGATGTTTGATTTGTATCATATGTGGTTCCCTCCTTAACAAACCCATTACTCCATGACGAATTAGCAGTATTATCAAAATTTGTATCAACATTTACACCGTTGTATCCAGAATAGGTTTGACCGTTTAGTGTGGAACCGGAACTGGCTACATCGTATGGTGGTGGAGGAGGTGCTTTAACATTTTTTCCTTGTAATCTCAAACATTCTGCTGGACCATTAGCATATCCCGTTATTACAGAACCACCACTAGTAATATTTGTATCATTTTTTATATGAAGGTTTGAAGTAGGTGTATCCGTTCCAATTCCTATATTTCCACCATTATAATATATATCACCAGCCGAAGCAGCGTCTACAAATTTACCAGCACCTTCTATTGTAACACTATCTTCCCATGATGGAACTTGTGATACAGTCATTTCTGGTATTGGCATATTTGTCCCTACATTCAAAGTAGCGGATGATGCGCCAAATTCAATTGGTGTTCCATTGATATCAGCGATTGTTCCTCCTAAAATTAAATCACCTTCGATACGTGTACTTCCTGAGATATCTAAAGGAAATATAGGATTTTTACCGATACCCAATCTTCCTTGTCTAAAACCTGTTTGATTTGACATTATTAATAAATAATAACTTTATTTTTTTATTATTATTTATTTACAATTATTTTTCTTCCAACCATTTAATTCTTAATTTTAATGCGTTATTTTCTTCCATTAATGCTGACATTTGATTTAAAACCATATCCATCTTATCATCCATTGTTTGTTTATATTCTTCCATATCTTGATGTAGGGCATTATTTTTTCCCATTTGGTCTTGTAATTGTCGGTCTAATTCCTGTGTTGCTGCAATGTTATAAACAAATATGTCTTGATATTTGACTGTATATCTCCCTTTTAAAGCAATTTCTTCTTTTTTCTCTATGACTGGCTTACCATCATCATCTAAAATAACATCGCCGTTTTCGTCTAATGTTTCTTTTTCAACTGTTTTATATTTATCTTCCACTTCATCAACGGTATACTTCAAATCGTCTATGATCATAACTTGTTGTGCTATTAATCCTGTTTCTATTTTATAATCGTCATCAGTAATTGGATTACCTGAACTATCTAAGTCATAATTATGATCTTCATCATATCGTTTTAAAGATTTAAAATATTTTTTAGGTTCAAGTTGATTAATAATATCTAATCCGTTTGTAATTATTTTTTCGTTATGTTTTAAACGGTCATCACTTGTCTGGTTGACTTGGTTTATGGTGACAGTTCCACCTGAATAATAATTAAGATGTAAAGTACCTCCATTGCCGCTACTTCCCATACCTTTTGTGCTTCCATGATAATAGACGTCTATATGATGTCCGCCATAATAGAAATTCGTTTGAAAGTATTTGTTGTTGTATGGAACTACCATTCTCATGCATTGGATGCCCGAGTATATATGTAATTGGGCCTCTGGACTGGCCTCGCCAATTCCTACATATCCATTATCATGTATCCTCATTTTTTCGCTATCATTTTGCAGAAAGCACAATGGGTAATCACTTCTACTGTTTACAAAACAAGTTCCATCATTAGCAGCACCAACATATAACAATTCATTACTCCCTCCGTTAGAACCGTATCTTGTTGCTGCCCAACCTGTGTTATCACTATAAATATTTTGACTAACATATCCAGTCCCTCGTATATCTAAATGATAGTCTGGACTATCCGTTCCAATTCCTAAACGACCTTCGTGTGTAAGCGTCATATATACTTGTTTTCCACTACCAGCACGATACATACCAAAATTCATTCTATCAGGGCTCCCATGTGTATGCTCCCAAAAAGCATCCCAATAACCAGTACCGGCTCTAAATCCTACACCAGCATTACCTAATCCAATTCTTGTGGCTTGTATAAAAAGAGGATCATCACCAGATGTTGCGTCTGGAAATTTTACATCTAATACTTGTGTTGGATCTGTCCTTCCAATTCCTACCCCTGCTGCTGTAATAGACATACCATGTTTCTCTCCTATAGTAGTTGTTGTATCTCCCTTTTTCCATAAATAAAAGTCTATACTATTTTGAGTATCATTGCCAGATGATTGACCATTATGTCTTGTTCGAATACTATGTGCGTATTCCAGGTTATTTACACCATTATAACCGAATAAAATTTGCTGTGCTGTAGTAGCAGTATGATTGCCATTTTTTAAACCTAAAGGACCGCCATGAATTTCTAATTTTGCATCAGGACTCGTCGTTCCAATTCCTACATTTCCACCATTGTAATAAATATTTCCAGATGTTGCACCATCTTCAAATTTCCCACCACCAAACTCAACACCATCTTGTTTCAATGTTCCTGTAAAATTAATATTTCCACTTACATCTAAATGTTCACCCGGACTGTCCTTTCCAATTCCTACTTTTGCGTTAAATACTAATATTGGGTTTGTTGCGTCCATGTGGCCATAGATAAATGAACTCGTCCCTCTTCTCGCCGAAACCACATCAATGTATAATCTATCGTTAAGGTTTGTTTGATTCGCTTTTGGACCACTATAGTATCCTATACAAACATTCCTATTTCCAGAGGAATTATACATACCAGCGTAAGCTCCCAACCCAATATTATTGAACGCCCCGGAATCATGTAAGGCTTCATACCCAATTGCTATATTGTTTCCTCCACCGGTATTATCTGATAACGATTCTGTCCCAATTGCTATATTGTGGTCTCCAGTGGTGTATTGATTCATAGCACGATGTCCTATTGCTACATTTTTTTTACCGTCTGTAGTGGCAAATCCAGCACTTATCCCAATGCAAACATTATTGTAGCCAGTGTTAGATAAACTTTTTAAAGAATACGCACCAATAGCAATATTGGACGAAGCAGAGATAGCACTATAAAGAGCTTCTTTCCCAATAGCAATATTTCCATCCCCGTCAGCATTTGCATGACTATTCTTATCCCCACTGATGTATATGGAAAGGTTGGTTCCATTTACATATTGAACACCATCGAATACGCCCCCGCCAAATTCCACACCATCTTTATATAATGTTCCGGTAAACTCCAAATCACCAGTAACTTTTAATTTTTTATTTAAACCAAATTGAGTTGTATTGTAATTTAATGTTCCTACGGTACCATCAGCAACTTGAAAATTGATATTAGAATTGCCTGTTTCTGCTTTAATATCTAAATTAGCATCCGCTCCAGCACCTTCTACAACAAAATCACCAGAACCAATCGTGTGAAAAACTGGTGTCTCTCCCATCATAGCAGCAGAAGTAGTCGAAGTATTACTAATACTAGCTCCACCCATTGCTACTGTTCCAGTATTTCCACTACTACTACCAGCACCACCACCACCACCACCAGTTCCGATTTCTTGTCCATTAAATTTCAATGTTCCACCTTGATTGTATAATTTATAAGTGGTTCCACCGCTACCAGTCCATAGAGGAATTTCTAAAACATTGTTACTATCAACACCTGTTCCTGAACCTCCACCCCCACCTCCACCTCCACCACTAGTAAATTCACTACCATTTTGATAAAGCTTTCCAGTAAAATTAATATCACCTGTAACATTCAGATCTTTTGTTGAACCATTATTAGCGGTTCCATTAATTGTTAGCGAAGTCGCGGTTAATGATGTTCCTGAAAAATTTGATGATAAATTATTTACTGTAGTAGTTAGTGATGATACATTGCTTGTATTTGTCGAAATATTGTTTGTATTTGTCGAAATATTGCTTGTATTTGTCGAAATATTGTTTGTATTATTATTTGCGGTTGTAGTAATGGTAGAAATATTGCTTGCATTATTATTTGCTGTTGTTGTGACACTAGAAATATTGCTTGTATTATTATTTGAAGTTGTTGTAATACTATCAACCGTTGATTTATTTGATAATTCTATCCAATTACCACCATGTGCATAGTAAGCTGCTCCTGTTCCATGAACGTGAGCAAACATACCATGATTATTTGTAGCTGATGGTAAATCACCAGTACTTGAATAAGGTCCCCAATCAATATCTTCTGATTTTAAATTGGTTATAGTATTCGACAAATTAGTCTCAGCAGTTAAGGCTCTACTTCTTTCCGTATTTATAGCAGTTACTAAATTTGTTTCATTACCATTTGCCAATGATGATCTATCGCCTATTTCTGTATGCAATTCATTAATTGCTGAAACCATGTTTGTTTTTGAAGCTGTATTTAAAGTTGTTCTGTTTCCAATATCTTCGTCTAATTCATTAATCGCATCAATAATACTATTTTGATCGCTGGTTGTAAGACTAGACAATCCTGGTCCTTCAACCGCCAATGCTCTTGATCTTTCAGCATTAATAGCATCAACTAAATTATTAGCGAACCCATTTGCCAATGTAGTTCTATTACCAATTTCAGTATGTAATTCATTTATAGCTGTAACAACGTTTGTTTTATTAGCAGTATCTAAACTTGTTATTTCACCCGTATCTGATTTATTTGTTAATTCTACCCAATTTCCACTATGAGCAAAATATGCCGCACCAGTTCCATGAACATGGGCAAACATACCGTGTTTTGTTGTTGCATTAGGTAAATCACCTGTTGCCGAATAAGGCCCCCAATCAATTTCTTCTGTTTTTAAATCTGTAATACTCTGTGATATATTTGTTTCTGCTGTTTCTGCTCTGGTTTTTTCCGAATTAATGGCAGAAACTAAATTAGTTTCTGTTCCATTGCCTAACGCACTTCTATCACCAATTTCGGTATGTAATTCATTAATAGCTGTAACAATATTGGTTTTATCCGTAGTAGATAAACTGGTTCTATTTCCTATATCTGTATCTAATTCATTTATTGCTGCTACAACCGTTGTTTGATCAGTTGTTGTTAAGGTATTAATAGTTCCAACATCATCATGAATTTCATTTATAGCAGCAACTACAGTTGATTTTGTTTCAGTGTTCAAAGTATTGATAGTTCCAACATCATCGTGAATTTCATTCACAGCCGCAACTACAGTTGCTTTTGTTTCGGTGTTCAAAGTATTTATAGTTCCAACATCATCGTGTATTTCATTAATAGAACTTACAATGTTTGTTTGTGTTTCGGTGTTTAAATCTGTTCTATGTCCAACATCAACATCCAACTCATTAATCGAAGCAACAATGGTTGATTTAACAGTTGTGGTTAAATCCGTTAACGTTCCAACATCATCATGAATTTCATTAATAGCTTTTACTATGGTTACTTTTTCTTCTGTTTTTAAAGCTACCATATTGGTTGTGTTATTTGCATCGTCGTCGAAATCTCTCCAAATATCACTATGTAATTCATTTATAGCAGATACTATATTTACTTGAGTATCTGTAATTAAATTAGTTCGATGTCCTATATCTGTATCTAATTCATTTATTGCTGCTACAACAGTTGTTTGATCAGTTGTTGTTAAGGTATTGATAGTTCCGACATCATCGTGTATTTCATTCATAGCAGCAACTACAGTTGCTTTTGTTTCAGTGTTCAAAGTATTGATAGTTCCAACATCATCATGAATTTCGTTCATAGCAGCAACTACAGTACTTTTATCTTCAGTTTTTAAGGTATTGATAGTTCCAACATCATCGTGTATTTCATTCATAGCAGCAACTACAGTTGCTTTTGTTTCAGTGTTCAAAGTATTGATAGTTCCAACATCATCGTGTATTTCATTAATAGAACTTACAATATTTACTTGTGTTTCTGTGTTTAAATCAGTTCTGTGTCCAACATCGAGATCTAATTCATTAATTGATGCTACAATATTAGATTTATTAGTTGTAGTTAAATCAGTTAATGTTCCAACATCATCGTGAATTTCATTAATAGATTTTACTATGGTTACTTTTTCTTCAGTTTTTAAAGCGACCATATTTGTTGCGTCATTTGCGTCATCGTCAAAATCTCTCCAAATATCTCTATGTAATTCATTAATAGCTTTTACAATAGTTTGTTTGGTATCTGTAATCAATTCATCATTCGTTCCACCATCCAATGTCCCGACTTCATCATGAATTTCATTTAAAGAATTTACAATTGTAGATTTATCTTGAGTATTTAATGTAACAATATCACCAGTATTATCGAAATTAGTTTGTAAATTAGCTTGAACCGTTGTAAGTGTTTGAGTATAATTTGTAAATCCTGTTAAACTAGCACTTTGATTTATATAAGCAGCAATTTCACCTAGTGTATCCAATACAGCTGGAGCAGTTCCAATTAAAGTTTCAATGCGGTCGTATAAACATCTTGATGATAATACTTTATTGGATAACGCAAGTGCTTGTGTCCCCGGGAATGTATCACTAATTACATCGCCTTTTAAACCTTGGCAATGGACTTGACCATTTATTTCCAACATTTCACTAGGAGTTTGTGTTCCAATACCTACTTTTGATCCACTATTTTGTAAGATTAAATCTCTGGATCCATCCGTTTTAATAAATAATTTACCATCTACTTGAGTTAATATGTGATTATCATAAATCACTCCACTTACGTTATTTCTTATGGTAAATTGTGTATCCGCACCATCATCGGTTGATGAATTTTCCAATATCATTTTGCTTATTTTTGTGTCATCGCTATTTTTTATATGAAATAAAGCTTCAGGAACAAATGTTCCAACTCCAACTTGTCCTGCTGTTCTCTGTAAAATTAAATCCCTAATGCTTTCGGTGGTCATAACCATTTTACCATCTGTGGTTGTATATATATGATTGTCATGTTTGGTTCCATCATTATCATTTCTGATAGTTAAATAAGTATCCGACCCAGCATCAGTAGACTTATTTTCAAGTATCATTTTACATTCCAAACTATCATCTGTATTTCTTATATGAAATAATGATTCTGGTTGTAATAATCCCAAACCAACTTTTCCACTAGTTCTTTGGAATACCAAATCTCTACTACCTTCTGTATCCATAACCATTCTACCATCGGTTCCTGTATATAAATGATTATCGTATTTATTACCACTAACATCATTTCTTATCGTAAAATATGTATCTGCTCCACTTGCATCTGTTGATTTATTTTCAAGAATCATTTTGCTTATTTTGTTATCATCAATATTTTTAATATGAAATAATGTTTCTGGTGTTTTTGTCCCAATACCTACCTGGCCACCATCAATCTGAATACCCAAATCTCTATTATTAGTATCTGTTTTTACAATAAATTTACCATCAATATCTGTATAAATTAAATTACTGAAATTATATTCATTAGACACGCCATTAATATTGTTAAGTTCTATTATCGTTTTTTGCCCACCATCGTTGGCTTTATTTTGTAATAATAGTTTTGCTTCTTTTGTATTTGTAGTATTTTTAACATGTAAAAGTGATTCTGGTTGATGGACACCTATACCAACTCTACCAGTGTTTCGTTGAAGAACAACATCTCTTGTATTTTCAGCATCGATTATAAATCTACCATCTGTTCCAGTATAAATATTATTATCATATACATTACCACTGACATCATTTCTAATAGTAAACATTGTATCCGCACCAGAAGCATCCGTTGATTTATTTTCAAATATAAACTTACTTTCTAATGTATCATCAATATTTTTTATATGAAAAAGTGATTCTGGTTCCTCTGTCCCCAGGCCAACTTTTCCTCCTGATATTTGCATACATAAATCCGGATAATTTGAAGGGGGATTAGCTGTTAATGATGTCAAAGTAACAACACCATTATCAGCTACAGCTGTTACATATGTACTTATTGTTGCGTTAACCTTGGCCGCAAAATTTGTAGCTCTTTCTACTTTATTATTTCCCTGTAAATATTCATTTCCCGTAGGATTAGAAATAACTGATGTAAATGTAACTGTTCCTAGGGCAGTTGTGTGATCTTTTATAGTAATAGTTTCATTTTCCACAACTCTAGTAAAGGTTAATTTTTTATGACTACCAGTTGGGTCTGTTGTATAAGTCCAATCTTGATTAGCAGAACCATTTTTTTTAACAATTAAAGCCATATTAGGATCTGAAAAAACTGTTTCGAAAATTCTAGTATGTGCGTAATTTTGTAAATCAAAATCCACTTGTTGTTCTACACTATTATCTACCATATCAACGACATCAAATGTTAATGTATTTTCAAATGTTGATTTGTCAGTTGATTTTACTAATTTTACTTTATTTTTATCCATAAATTTTTCATAAATATCAGGCAAACGTATAACTCCAATTTTACCATTATCAATATCTAGTTTTTTTGGTATACCACCAGTATATTTTAATAATTCATTAATTTCTGATTGTGTTAATGATCTTGTAGTAGATTCAACCTCTTCTTCTAAAAATGTTACTGTTGCTGTTTGTGTTCCTATAAAATCATTTACAACTGTCATCTCACCTGTTTTTTCCATAAAAACACCAAATAAATTGGTTGTTAATATAAATTTACCATCTTGTTTATTATAAACAAAACTTCTATAATCATGTGTAGTTGTTGTGGTTCTTAATTCAAATAAGGCTTGTCCTGTTGGATTATTAACTGTATTTTGTATCATCAAATGAGAACGTTTATTTTCATTAATATTTTTAATATGAACAGTCGCTTCAGGATCATATACTCCATAACCAACGCTACCTTCATCTGGTTGATATACAACGGGTTCGGCTGGGTGTTCTGTTTTAATAATAAATCGCCCACTTTCATCTCCTATAATAAAACTTTTATAAGATGAACCAGATGTGGTATTTCTAATTTCCATTATAGCATCATCACCTATAGAATCATAAGCCGTTTTGTTTTCTACTATCATATGACCTGTCAAATTATCATCTAAATTTTGAACATGTAATAGTGTTTCAGGATTTTCTGTTCCAATACCTGTAAAACCTCCCATTGGTTGTAAAGCTAACTTATTTGTTCCTCCTGTTTCTAATACCAAATTTCCATTATTTTTGGTATAAATATAATTGGTAAATGATGTTCCTGTTTGAGTTACTGTGTCATAATTTATTGTATTTTTTAATTCTATCATTGCTTTACCACCATGGTCAGTTGCTATATTATCAACCATTACAGTAGTATCATATTGATTGTCCTTATTCCTTATATGTAATACTCTATCTGGTTCCAATAATCCAATTCCTACAAATCCATCTTCTCTTTGAATGATTAAATCTCTTTTGTTTTCGGTTGTAATTACCATACGACCATCTCTTCCAGTATAAATATGATTATCATATTGAACGGTATTAACATCATTTCTTATGGTAAAATATGTATCCGCACCTGATAAATCAGTTGATTTATTTTCAAGTATCATCTGAGCAGTTTTATTATCATCCACATTTTTTATATGAAATAATGCTTCTGGATAATGGGTTCCAATACCAACTCTACCAGCTTCTCTTTGTAAGATTAAATCCCTAGATTCCTCTGTAGCCATTACAAATTTTCCTTCTGTTGTAGTATAAATATTATTATTATAAATAGTTCCATTGTTGTTATTACGAAGAATAAACTTAGTATCCGCACCATTAACATCTGTTGATGAATTTTCTAATATCATCTTAGCCTCTAACGAATCATCTGTATTTTTTATATGAAATAATGACTCTGGTTGTAAAATTCCCAGGCCAACCTTTCCACTAACTCTTTGTATACATAAATCTCTTCCACCTTCTGTATCAATAACAAATCTTCCATTTCTTGTAGTATATATATTATTATTGTATTGTGTAGAATGAACATCATTTCGCAATGTTAAATATACATCTGCTCCTGAAGCATCTGTCGAAGAATTTTCAATTATCATTCTTGCTTCTTTTGCGTTATTGCTATTTTTTATATGAAATAATACTTCTGGTTGAGCTATACCCACACCAATTTTACCCCCGGTTTTTTGTAAAAGCATATCTCTATCATTCTCAGTAGCCAATTCCATGCGACCATCTACGGCTGTTAAAATATTACTATTATAAACATTACCATTGACATCATTTCTTAAAATAAATGTTGTTGGTTCTCCAGCATCTGTACTAGAATTTTCTAATATTATTTTTGCGGTTTTGGAATTATCTATATTTTTTAAGTGTAATAAACTTTCTGGTTGTAATATACCAACACCAACATATCCACCATTTCTTTGTAGGACAAAATCCCTATCATTTTCAGTTGTCATTACCATTCTACCATCACGACCCGTATAAATATGATTTTCGTATTTACCAGTTCCCACTGCGGAATTACCACTAACATCATTTCTAAAAATAATTCCAGCATCAGCGCCTGAAGCATCTGTTGAAAAATTTTCAATAATTAAATTGGCTTTTCTATCCGAATGAACATTTTTAATATGAACTAAATTTTCAGGTGTTTTTGTTCCAACTCCTATAAATCCTTTATATGCTTCGGAACCATCATTAAAATATAAATTATCACCTTCTAATTTCCAATGACCTTTTGTTGCAAAACCAAAACTTACTTGTTGACCCGTTTTATCGGCAATTCTTTTATCATTAGCATATAACATTTCTACCCGATATAATGAATAACCCTGTGAACCATTAATACCTTCGTCGAAATCTTCACGACTTTTAATTTTATAAAATCCAATAACTTCTCTATTATTTAATAGACGAACTTGACAATAATCATCTCGTTCATAAATTTTTAACCAATTTTTAACATTTACATCATCACTATATTCTACATGACTAACATAAAATCTAGTAATATCAGTTAATAAGCTTGTTCCTGCAGCAAAAATCATCATTTTTTGATGATCTGGTCCTTCGGGAAATGCTGCTGATCTATAACTTTGCAATGTCCATTTTTTGGCATTACCATCATAACCAGAATCTTTTTGTAATGAATTAATTTTATCTTCCAAATCTTTATCAATACCACCTGCTGTTTGAGAGGCAACAGCATCAGCACGGGCTAAAGCTGCTTGTGAAATACCACCACCACCGGATGTTAATGCGGACGCAAATGATTTTTTTGATGTAGATTGACCAAATGTTAATGAGGAAAATGCGTACATTTATATATATAAATAATTATTTTATATAGAACATTTATTTATATTTATTTGGATTTAGATTCTAATTTCTTTATTCTTTCTTCTAAGTAATCGCATTGCTTTATTTTTTCTTCTAAAACAGAAACCCTATCAGTTAAGTAAGAATTCTTCGCTTTTTCCAATAACAACTGACGATCTAATTCTTGAATGCCAGCATGATGAATAGCAAATATTTTTGCCTTATCTAAAATATGTAAATCATCTATTTCTTTACCATAAACGAATACATAAGTATATTCTTGAGAAACTATAAAACTTTTTCCATCTTCTAAAGCAGGTAATTCTATCATTTCTTCTGTATTATTTTTACCAACATAAAATCTTACTTTTTGATTATGTTTTATATCTATCAAAGATGTAATAAACATTTTGTATCCTTCTTCAAATGGAGAATAAATAGGTTCTACTACCTTATATTCTGATGGTATAAATGCTTTTTCCGTTGTAACTGCTATGGGTAAAATAGCTTTTACTTCTTGAGCTATAAAACCAATTGTTTTTTTGGTTCCTCTGGAAATTGTATCTCTATAATTATAGTATCTACATGGTATATCTCTTATTTGTTGTAAAGCTAAATCATCAGGGACATCTTCAATATTTTCTTTAATTCTTAAGTCACTAGAAACCATATATTTGCTAGCCCAAACCGTATGTTGAGAATAAATAGATACTTGTTCATTTTCATTTGCAATAAAATTATCATTTGCTATTTGATTTGTATTTGACCAGGAATAATAACCATTTGTAATGTTAACCGCATTTGGTGATTGTGATGAACCATTGACACTTAATGGATAACTTGGTGCCGTATCATTAATACCAATATTATTTGGAAAGTTATTAAATGCTGAACCATTTTGTTTTAAAGCACCTGTAAAATTGATAGCACCAGAAATATCTAAAGCAACCACTGGTTCATTTAATCCTATACCTATTTTACCATCATCCTTACTTATACATAAAGCATCTTCAAAATTACTCTCCAATGACATGTAAAAATTACTTGAGTTATTTACTTTTGCTGCTAATCTGCCTAATTTTGTATTGTTATTTGTTTTAAATTCAACTCCAACCGATGTATTTAATGCCATAACATTGTCATCATAATTAACTTTAATTATGTCATGGTCTTCGCCTGTTCTACCACCTTTAACATGTAAAATTGATTCTGGAGTTGTTGTTCCTACACCCATATTTCCCATAAATGTTCCACTGCCATCAACAATAAAATTTCCATTATTTGTCATTCGCATTAATTCATTTGTATTTTCTTTAAAAATATATCCACCATCTTCTGTATCATCATACACTATATTTGAAATTCTATTATTGGAAATCATTTGAACTCTAGCCTTATGACTAACTGTTGCTGTAGT
>CEVX01173165.1_pt1 | contig 13896 bp, 10 predicted proteins | sample 356561 | NCBI WGS metagenome assembly CEVX01 (sample SAMEA2623886, study PRJEB7988) | marine metagenome | biome: marine biome (ENVO:00000447); feature: surface water layer (ENVO:00002042); material: "saline water (ENVO:00002010), including plankton (ENVO:xxxxxxxx)" | depth 5 m | reverse complement strand
AGTGTGATTAAGGCGATAATTAAAAGTGACTTAGTGAAAAAAATTAGAACTGAAGTAGCCAATGAAGAGTAAACAAATAGATCGTAGAATAATGCTCAAGGGTTTGGGAAGTGTTTGTATTGGATTGCCCTTATTAGAAGAGATGATTTCCCCGCCCAAAACTCACGGAGCGATTAAGGATATACCAATTCGTGCATTTAATGTTTTCTTTGGTTTGGGTATTCCTTCTTTACTCCAGAAGGAAGGTTATGAAGGTGTGCTTGAGCCATTGAAGCCACTAAAAAATAAATTACTTATCATGAGAGATGTCGATCAAGTTCGATGTGATGTTAGCGGTACTAATGCCCACTTTGATGGAGCAACCGGTTCATTCACTGCAATGCCCGCTGGAGGTGAAGCTAAGGCAGGTGGCCCATCAATTGATCAACTTGTTAAGCATGCTTATCATCCAAATGGGATGCCTGCTGATATGGTTCCAACATTAATTGGAGGCACGTATTTTCGTAGGAGTCGTGTGGGTCGTTACTTACATAGTTATAATTTGGATGGTACAGTTGCAGGAATTATGCAGGAAAAACCTAGAGATCTTTTTGATCGTGTTTTTGGATTTGTCAATGTTGGTGATGTTGTTGATTCACGTAAGAGGAGACTAAAGCGAAGCGTTCTGGACTCGGTTATAAACCAATACAAGTATTTTAAAGGTGCTAACTCACCTCTAGGAAGCGCCTCAAAAACTAGGGTTTCTGAGCATCTCGAGCGCATTCGTGAATACGAATTGCGGGCGTTTGAATTAAAGACTAAAAATGAAAATACTCCTCAGCGCCCACCTCGATCAAAAATCTTACACGGAGGTCAGGCGGATCCTGGAGGTCAGGGTGTAGATATTAGTTTAAAGGAACTAACTAATGAATGGCGTTTAATGGCGGAGCTTTATGCTTTATCAATTAAGATGGATCGAGTGCGTTTTGGCTCAATAACATTTCTTGCTGCTGGAGAGCGAATCCGTCTTAGTGGAGATTATTATTATAATGATCGTAAGGTTTTTGAGTTTAATGATTCCAGACAACTCAATGCTGGTGGAGATCAAGGTTGCAGTCATGAATGGTGGCATAAGTTCAATGAAAACAAACCCAACAGTCAGCTTAGAGCCCATGCTCATATGAAAATGAGAGAGGTGGCATATTTTCTTAGTCTTCTTGATGCAGAAATTGAGTCAAATGGTAAAACTATATTGGAAAACTCGATGATTACTATTTCAACTGAATCAGGTGATGGCCGTCACAATGACGCTAAAAGAGAATTATCTGGAGTGTTTCATGCAATTACCTCTGCTAATGGACGTTTTAAGACTGGTCATATTTTGGATGTCGCTGAGGAAGGAATAGATGTTTACAACACAATGGTTCATGCTTTGGGTTCAAAAAAACGGCTAGGACCTAATAGCCGCGAGTTTCGACAAATTAACTCTATCTTATCTTAACGACTGGAAAGTAATTTCTCATAGAGATTATATTGATCTTCAACTAATCTGTTAATTGTAAATTTATCCTTAACAAACTCGCGACCCGCATTTCCTAGAGACTTTCGAAGTGTTTTATCTTTTGCTAGTCGTGAAATGCTTTTTATTAATCCTGATAGATCTTCTTGATCTACTAGGAGCCCTGTTTTCTCGTTTATGCACACTTCTCTAGCTCCGTCGTAATCAAAAGCTACAATTGGTTTAGAGGCTGCCATGGCTTGAGGTAAGGCTCGTGGAAGACCTTCACGGCGAGAGAGGTGAACCAAAATGTCTATAGAGTTAACAAGTTGAGGTATTTTTAAAGGATCGACTAGTCCTGCAAATATAAAATTTTTTTCACAATTAATATTCTTAATAATTTGTTTGAAATCCTTTTTTAAAGGACCGTCGCCTATCAGCAAGAACCGGATATTTGGGATCTTTTTAATTAAGTTCGGAGCAATTTCAAATAAACTATTGTGCCCCTTCAGATCAAATAATCGGGCAATTTTTGCAACAACTAAGTGATCCTGTTTAATGCCAAATTGATTTCGAATTTCTGCTGTTTCTTGGTTTTGGATAAAGGGCCTCAAATTGAATCCACTATAAATTTTAGTAAAAATATTTGGATTTCCAATTCCCGCTTTAAGGTATTGTTCCTCCATGGCATTAGCGACAGTAATATAATGATCAGTATGGGTAGCAGCTATTTTTTCAGCTTTTCTAAAAAGTGTATTTGCAATCCAGCCTTGATAAGTACCAAAAGATGGACCATGAATTGAATGTATAATGTTTTTCACATTTGCTTTAGCAGCAGCAAGTCTGCCAAGAAATCCTGCTTTTCCGCTGTGTGTATGAACTATGTCAGGTTTGAAACTTTTAAATTCTTTAATTAAATGTCGATATGCGATGTAATCATTTAGGGGGTTTATTGGCCGGATTAAGTTAGGAACTATGTGGAAAATATCTGAAGAATCTTTAAACTTATACTCAAGAGATCCCTCTGGCCCGGTTGTTGGGCCTGAATATAAACGAACTGATATATCCTTTTTTTGATTTAGGCCGAGAACAGATGCTATAGTGTTTTCTTGTGCGCCGCCTATTATCAATCGGGTAATGACATGCGCTATGCGCATGGTCTACGGGGTTTCATTATTTTTTGATTCTAATTCTTTAATTCTATTTTGAATAAGCTTCAATTCATTACTAGGAATAGAATTTGGATCAACATATTTAAGGAATAGATTATAGTTTTTTAGTTCCTCTAGATTTGTTGCTTCTGCTTTAGCAATCTGTGCAAACCTTAAATATGTTCTAGGGTCATTTGGTGTTATTGATTGTAATTTTTGATAATCTTTTCGGGCTTTGGAATAATCTTTTATAGCCATAAATGATTCTGCTCGATTAGCAATTGCTTCTGGGTTCCATTCATTTAGTTCTAATAACTCATTAAATATATTAATTGCTTTTTCGTGGCTATTCATTTGCATGTAAACAGTTGCTTTCTGATATCGGAATCTATTTGAATTTCGATCATTTTCTAGAGCTTCATCAATATAATTTATAGCAGTTTTGAAATTGCCTTTCTCAACATAGACCCCCGCTAATTGTGATTGGATGTTCGATTTCAAGCTTACACTAGCTTTATTTAGGGCGTTTTCTAATGTTTTTATAGCTGAGTCAAATTCTTTCAACTGAGCCAAAAGTAATCCTTTTCCGACAAGAGCATCAATATCGTCTGGGTTCTCTTTGATCCAAAGATTTAGAACTGGAAGAGATTTTTCCAATAACTCGTTGTTTATATAAAAACTTAACTTAGCTTGAAGACCTGAAGGAGTATCTATATACGGCTCGAGCTTCTTAATTAAGAATTCTTCAGCCTTTTTTAAATCCGTTTGATTTAAAATAATTGAAGATTGGATGCTTATTAGTTGCACTTGCTGAGCAATCGGAAATGCATTTTTTTTATTCATCGCGATTAATTGGTTGATGAATGTCTTGGTTTTTTCCGGCATGCCATAGGAGACAAACATGTTTGCAATATAAAGAAGAGGTTCTGGGTCAGTAGTGGTTAATTCTGTAGCTCTAACCAATTCATGATATGCTTGTCGTATTTGTTCTCTATTTGCAAAAAATTGCCCAAGAAGAAGGCAGCTTTTAGAATCATCTAAAGGGCCATAAGTTTTTAGTATTCGGTCAATTTTTTGTGATTGCACCTGTTGGTTTTGGCCATTGAGGAAGTCTTCTAAGGTGTCGTGAAAGTTTTTTAGAAACTTATCTAGTTCCTTATTAGTTGCGATTTCTGATGAAGTTTTTTCTTGTAGTTTGCGCAATTGCTTAAGATTGGATTGAGCAATTAGGTTTCCATTCAAGCTTCCTTTAAAAAAATTGTTAGCTGTAAGGAAAAATGTTTCGGCTTCTTTATTGTGGTCGCTTCGTGACATTGCTACACCATTAGCATTTAGGTTTCGAGACAGCCATCCCATGATCATTAGTGTGTCATCAAAATTTTCCTGATGCAGGTCTCCTGCTTGACTTGCAAAATTTTGGAATAAGTTTTTAGTTGAATTTAAGTTATCGATTTCTTTAGCTGCCGTGTTCTTAGAAATCTTTGGTTTCTCTAAAGAGTCTTGATTAAATTCGTAATTGCTTAAATGAAAAATCCCGTTTTTAGGTTGCCCGTAAAATTGTTCGAAAAAATAACCAAAACTAGGGTGGGTGTAGTATACTGGAGTATTTTTAATTACTTCACGGATTTTTTTGAGAATTAAAAATTCATCTACACGAATAGATTCCTCCACTTCTTCAGATAATTCTGGCCAGATGGAATCAATCTTAGCTAAGCTTTTATGATATTTCGGAGAGGCTAAACGATGTGTATCAATTAATAATGTTGTCCCCTCTCGGTTGGAGCTAGCTATTTGAGCTTTCAGTAGTTCCCTTTGAGGGCTCATATCGCCATCACTCATTAAGATAGTGTTTCCAGTGGGAACTTTTTGCATCAACCATTTTGAATAATTATTTGTTATATCGTTCTTATTATGTCTCCATATTGTGGCAGTATTTTTCCAAGCAAGTGCTGAAGTTGTTATTAATGCTGCTACTATTAAACCTATAAAGGCACCTCTGTTTAAGGTTTTAGATAAGAGAGTTGGCTTCTGCCATTGTCTTGAATCCACTTTGCCAAATAATAATAATAGATAACCAAGAAAATAACCGGCTGAAAGACTTCCAAGGTAATAAAAGGTGAGGAATGGGGTTCCTATTCCGATTACTTGTTGAGCTTTTATAATTTTTCGAGGACTGAAAATGTGGTCGAAAGCTGTATAAACACACGCAACAAGAAAAAGAAAATGTACTAATCTTAGTAGGAATGAAGTTATAGCTGAAGCCGCTGCATTTGTGTCTCCAAAATTAACAGGCCAGCGAATTCCAAGCAGTAATAAAGGTAAGATTGCGGTGCATCCTAATACCATTATTATAAGTCTATTATTAAACAGATTAGCAAGGAATGATTTTTGATCCCCTAGATTATCCGTTAATACTTCATAGAAAGTGAATTCGCCTCCGTTAATTATAGCGATAAGTGGTAATAGCAGATAAAGCGATAAGCATGGAATAGTGATAAGTAAAAGTTTAAGCCATGTTTTATTATCAAATAGTCGCATTCTTCCGGTCCATAATAAAGCGACACCAAAAAGTGGAAGAAATCCGATCATACCCCAATTATTTGGAATACTAATTGCACATGCTATTGTTGCTTTTATTAGCCATTTTATTTTGTGATTAATCCGGTATTCAAGAAGGGAGCGAATAATATATGCAAATAAAAGAACGTTAAGCATTTCTCCAGTGCCGGAAGTTGAATGTTGCCAAAAACTAAGTTGCAGTCCACATATCAAAGAAGCAAATAGTGGTGGAATCCAATTAAGCTTTATTGTTAAGAATGAATGTTCGCTTTGTTCCCTTTGTCTTTGTTCTTTGGTGCGATCATGAGGGAGCAGGGTTGTGGAGCGTGATAATAATGCCAAAGTAAGCGCTCCAAATAATGCTGAAAGAGCGTTCATTGCCATTGGTAAGTATGCTGCTGGCAGTAGCTTCAGAGGCAGAGTGACTAGATAAAGAAGAGGTTGCTTGCTCTGGGGGAGATCGTGCCATCCTCCGACATGAGAAATTGAGGGTAAACTGGTAAAGCTAATCCATGTATGCAAAGTTACTAAATAAAGTATCAGTGCGGCTAAAGCGATTACCCAGGGCAGTCGCTTAAATGTGAATGAGCTTAAAGGGTTACTACGGTTGTCTTGCATTGATGGCTTTATAGGGGTAGTTGAAACCATATGTGCCATGTTTGACAAGCCGGTTTTAACTTATTTGGATTGAATATGTTTATGATTATATTTTTTTAGTTTAATCTCAAGTCTGTTATGCATTCAATGTGCTGAGTATGAGGGAACATATCGATGGGGTAAACATGTTCCAGTCGATAGACCCCATCTGCACAAAGAATGTTCAAATCTCTTGCGAGAGTAGCTGGATGGCATGAAATATATATGATTTGTGAAGGTTTTACTTTGCGAAGTTGCTCTATAGCGCTTGGGGCACATCCTTTGCGAGGAGGGTCAAGAATTACGCTGGTTTTGTTTGGAGAAAATTTCTCAAGAAGTTCTGGTAACAAGTCTTCTGTACGGCCCTCTATGAACTCACCATTTTCAGCTCCAAACTTTATGCTGTTTTCTTGAGCAGCCTTAATGGCTAATTTGTCTGATTCTACCCCAACAAATTTTTTGGCCAAATTAGCTAGTTCAATAGCAAAAAAACCTACACCACAATAAGTATCAACAAGGTATTCAGAATTGTTGGATTGAAATATTTTTCGAACTTTATTGACCATCTTAGGTAATATGAAAAAGTTTGTTTGGAAAAATGAATGATCTGGAACACTCCAGTCTTCTGGGGCGACTCGTAAGTTAATCTTGATCCCCCCTCGCTTAGGCGGATTCGCTCTAACTTCTGGAATCTGTTTATTAAGCGCGGGTTCAGCAATTTTGCAGTCATTAATTTCTACAACCCAATGTGAATTTCGTTTACGAAATCCCACCAGTAATTTTTTTGCTTTGCCATTCCATTGACTCCTGACGAGAATACGATTTCGATAATTGAAAGTTTGAGGACAGGCGATTACGGGTGCAACCTTGTCTTCGGAAAATCCGCCAATACGTTTAAACAATTCAATAATTTGTTGCTGTTTAATCTTTAATTGATCTTCATACCGAATATGTTGATATTGACAACCCCCGCAATTACCAAAGTATTTACATTCAGCATTAATTCGAATTGGTGATGGATTTATTATTTTGACCAGTTCGCCTCTAGCGAAACTTTTTTTAACTTCAATGATTTTAGCTTCAACCACTTCTCCTTCAATTACTAGCGGGACGAACACAACAAAACCTTCAACTCTGCCGACTCCTTCGCCTCCAAAGGCTATATTGTCGATTTTTATTTTTACAATTTTGCCTATTTCGGGTCGAGTAATAGCTTCTGTTTTTTTGATTATTTCTGTTGATTCTTTCAAAATTATTTTTTTACTTTTATTTATATTATTAACTATAAAGCTCGAGGCCGGGGCACAATAACCGTACGCCCGGCCTCATTAAACTTTGTTAAGTTTTCAGAGATTAATTGCTATGATGTTTCTCGTGATGTTGTCTAAGAAGGTCGTCGCCAAAATCATTTTTTAAATCTCGAATGACACAGTGCACATGATTTGCTCCCCCTTGAGTATTGTCATATTCAATTAAAAAGTCAGGTGCCTGGATTCGATAGTAATGGCCTTCTCCCGGTTTTAGTGACCCTGCCCAGCCGAAGTGAATATTCTTTAAGTCTGTTTCTTCTAAATTAGCTAGTTTTTCGTCCGCGATATCGGGGCGGTAATTACGTAAATACTCTTCGATAATTGTCCAGAGCTGCGTGACTTGTTTCTTTTTCATCTTAGATGCTGATATGCCTAGTGGTTCGAGGCGCTTTGCTTTTCGATTTGCTTTGGTGATAATGTCTCCTGGTGATTTTTCTGCAACGATGCCGGCAGCCTTTTGCTTTTTTGTGAAAGATTTAGCTAATGTTCGAGCATAGTTTTCTTCGTTGGCAAGAACTTGAAGTCCTTTTCTTGGACCGGTAAGAACTTTTCCTGGATTAGTTCCCCAGAAGGATGGGGTGATGCTTGCTATGTGCCCATCCAAGACAGTAAAACTTAGTGATAGGTGGTGTCCCTCAAATCGCCAGCCCCATGCTCCCTCTATGCTTGGTTTTCCAAAAAAACTTAAGAAATACCATTTTGGATCGCGTGCAAAACGGCTTTCTGGATTAGCATCATTTAATATTTGTTCAAGACTCATAATCTGCGCGCTTTTTTGTAATCCTTTAACGCTCATTATTGAGGCTAAAAGTGAATAAGCCATGTGTTGTTGGTCTTGCTGCATTTCTCGGAAAGATAAGCCGTTTCGAGAATGCATTTCGGTCGGAACAAAGTGCCATCGTGTGCGGTTGTTGTCGTCCAATTTAAATATGGCTTTAGCTTTTTGATCTGGTTTTAGAGTGGCTAGGAATGCATTTGCTGCATCTGTCATTTCGGAAGCAGCTGGATCAGGGTGAGCTAACGCGCTGTTAGATACCGAAAATATTACAGCGAAATAAATTGGTTTTAAAATTTGCAAAAATTTCATGCAAAGAAGTCGAATCCATCTTGGCTTAAATGGCAATTCCAAAATGCACATCTCGACTTATCGGGAAAATCGGGCGATAAATTTTCAATCCATGGATTCTGTTTTTGTTGGCATCGAGATAGGGGGGACTAAAATTCAGGTTGTGACTGGTGACAGTCAGGCGAGAATATTAGATCGAAAACGGTTTGTTGCTGATCCTGCCCTGGGAGGTAAGGGCATTCGTGATCAAATAGTTAAAGCATTAAAGCAGATTCATTTGAACCAATCTATTTCCGCAATTGGAGTTGGTTTTGGTGGGCCATTTAACAGAGAAACTGGCTTAACCTGTTGTTCTCATCAAGTGAGTGGTTGGGGTGATTTCCCCCTTCAAAAATGGTTATCTGATCAAATTAGTGGAGCAGCTGTTAATATTTGTAATGATGCAAATGCTGCAGCTTTAGCTGAAGCTCGTGAAGGTGCTGGACAGGATGAAAGTCCTGTTTTTTATATTACATTAGGAAGTGGAATTGGTGGTGGGCTTATTGTTGACGGGCATCTTTATAATGGCGCGTTACCTACTGAAATGGAAATAGGGCATGTAATAATTAACGATTCAGGCGAGACTTTGGAGTCGCGTTGTTCTGGTTGGTCGGTGGATAAGCGATTGCAGAATTATATTGAGAATAATTCTGATTCTTGTTTAGCAAGGATGGTTAAGGGCAGAGGAGGCGAAGCCATGCATTTATTATCTGCAATCAATGAAGAGGATGAAGGGGCTCGATATGTTTTTGATGAAGTTTGTCGAGATTTAGCTATTGGATTATCACATGTTGTGCATCTGTTAAATCCTGCTGTTATTGTTTTGGGGGGAGGGCTGTCATTAATGGGAGAGCCTTTAAGATTAGGTGTCGAGCAAGCACTTCAGCAAACAATTATGGAGGTTATTAAACCAGGTCCAAATATTCGTTTGGCAAAATTAAGGGAGGACGCTGTTCCTATAGGTGCTTTGCATTTGGCTTTGATGAGCAAGTAATATTTGCAATGATTTGTTCATGCGCGATTGGATAGCAAATTATATTGAAGCACAAAAAACGGCCCTTGATTCTATTCCGGTTGATCAGGTTGAATCAATTATCCAAAAGCTCAAGGATGCTCATTCTAAGGGGCAGAGGATTTTTGTTTTCGGTAATGGAGGCAGCGCTTCTAATGCATCCCACTTTGCAACTGATCTTGGTAAGGGTGCATCTGATGCGCTTGGTAAAAGCTTTAATGTTTTATCGCTAAATGACAATGTAAGCTGGATTACAGCTATTGGTAATGATTACGCTTATGAGGATGTATATTTGCGTCAGCTCCAAAACTACGGCCAAGTTGGTGATATAGTATTAACATTTAGTGTTAGTGGTAATTCACCTAACCTTGTAAAGGCCATTGAGTGGGCTAACGATAACAAGCTTCAAACTGTTTCTTTAGTTGGAGGTAAACGTGGGAAATTATTTGAGATTTCAAACGAAACTATTGTAATCAATGACACGCACTATGGTCGTGCTGAAGATTGCCAAATGGGTATAGCTCACATGCTTTGTTATGCCTTTATGGAAATTAATGAACTAAAGAATTAGTATTAAGTATTGTGTGCATAATTGAATTGATACTTGAACCTTAAGCCAAGCCCTTATAAAAATTCCTTAACCGACTAACTAAAATATATTATGTCAAGAGCAGTTACATTATTTACTGGCCAGTGGGCGGATTTGCCACTGGATACAATGGTTAAGAAAGCTAAAGAATTTGGTTATGATGGAGTTGAATTAGCCTGTTGGGGAGATCACTTTGAGGTTGATAAGGCAGATTCTGCTTACTGCTCTTCTAAGCGTGAACTTCTTGAAAGTCACGGTATGAAGTGTTTTGCGATCTCCACTCATTTGGTTGGGCAGGCAGTTTGTGATAATATTGATGAACGCCACAAACAGATTTTACCTGATTACATTTATGGGGACGGAGAACCTGAATCAGTACGTCAACGTGCTGCTGAAGAAATTAAGAAAACAGCTAAGGCCGCGAAGGAATTTGGTGTGAATGTTGTAAACGGATTTACCGGGAGCTCTATATGGCACTTGCTTTATAGTTTTCCACCAAATATGCCAGGCCAAATAGATGCTGGCTTTAAGGATTTTGCTGATCGTTGGGGGCCTATAATGGATGTGTTTAAGGAAAATGGTATCAAATTTGGTTTGGAGGTTCACCCTACTGAAATTGCATTCGATATTGCATCAGCGGAACGTGCTTTAGAGGCTATAGATCATCATCCATCTTTTGGTTTTAACTATGACCCCAGCCATCTTGGCTATCAGGGTGTTGATTATGTGAAGTTTATCTATAAGTTTGCTGACAGGATTAATCATGTTCACATGAAGGATGCTTTTTGGCATGACCATTTATGTGATGCAGGGGTTTTTGGCGGCCATACTGATTTTCATAAATCTAACAGATATTGGGACTTCAAGTCAGTAGGCCGAGGTAAAGTTAATTTTGAGTTGATCATTCGAGCTTTAAATGATGTTGGTTATACTGGCCCGTTATCTGTTGAATGGGAAGATGGCGGGATGGATAGAGAGCATGGGGCAAAAGAATCAGCTGAGTTTTGTAAAAGAGTCGACTTTCCTTCATCTGATATTGTTTTTGATGAACAATTTGATAAGGAAAAACAATCCTAAGTAGATCTAATCCAATATTTTTAAAAGCCAAGACCTATTTGGTTTTGGCTTTTTCTTTTATAGATTCTTTTTTTCGTTTGTTGGAAGGTGAATATTAAGTTTTCGGGTTAATCTTTTCACTATTGTCTGTTGAGAATCTGCTAAATTGTTTTTTTCAAATGGGTCTGCAATTAAATTGAAGAGCTCAATATTTTTTGTTCCTTTCTCATTATTTCGTGTGGTGATGTTTGTTTTATTAGGTAAAATTATTTTCCAATTTCCATCTATAAGCCACCTATAGGTTAGATTGGCGTTCGGTTTATGTATGTCTACTGCATTATGTAGATAGCAGGCTCCATAGGTGAATTTTCGTTTTTTTAATTCTTCTTTATTTAGTATGTTAATCCCACGCATTTCTTTGGGGATATTCATGCCGCAGGCTTTTAGGATAGTTGGAGCAATATCAATGCTATTGACTAACTCATTGCGCTCTTCCGGCTTAACTTTTCCTGGCCAGCGAACCATGATAGGTGTTCTAATTCCGCCGTCGTATTGAGATCGCTTAGAACGAGGAGCATAACGGCCATTGTCTGGGCGTTGAATCCAGCCATTGTCAGTGACATAAATTACTATTGTGTCATTCGTAAGGTTTTTTTCATCAAGGTATTGTAGTAGTTCCCCGCAAGTTTCATCAAACCATTCACACATAGCCCAATATCGAGCTATGAATTTGGAATCTGTTTTTTTTGTGTACTTATTTAACAGGCGTTTGGGTGGGTTGTGAGGAGTATGTGGCAGGAATGGTGCGTACCATGTAAAAAAAGGCTTACCATTTCTTTGCTCTATAAAATCAAAAATTTCTTTCATTCCTTTTCTGCCAATTTCCAATCCTTTGTCACCATGTCTTCCTCCTCTTTTTGGATCGCCGTGGGTCATTCCATGGGTAAATCCTCCTCTTGAATAGTGACCTTGCCACCATTTTCCTGATTGGTGGCTGATATAACCTTGTTTGGCAAGTAGTCGAGGCAGTGTTGGTAAATTATCAATGAAAGATACGCATTCCTGAACCTGATTAATATATAGTTTACTGCTCTTCCCACCTACAGGCACAGGCGGCTCATTTCCAGTAATTTTGGTTTGGTGTGGATACAGTCCTGTGATTATAGAGGCAAGTGATGGGCAACATAGGCTTGTTGGCACGTATCCGCGCTTGAAAAGAAGACTTTCTTTAGAAAGCCGGTCTATATTAGGTGTTTCAATTGTTTTATGCCCCATGAAACTATAGTCCGTCCAGGCTTGGTCATCTGATATTATAAGAACAATGTTTGGTTGCTTGTTTGCTTTTACGCTTACTGTCAGTATGAGGGCAACAAGCAAAATGGAAATAGCACGGTTCATTTGATGACAATTAATTAAAATATTAGGAATGTCAAAGCTGGCATGAGGTGCAAATCTGATTTGCTTTCGAGCGATTCATCGGATTCACTGCTGTTGATGTTTTCGCATATTGTTATATTTTGGGTTAAGCCCGAAGTTGAGGGAGCTGAACAACGTTTGATCGATGGTTTAAATCATTATCTTGCTGATATCCCGGGTGTTATTTCGATGCATGTTGGGAAATGCGCTCCGAGCGACCGACCTGTTGTAGATCAGAGTTATCAGGTGGCCTTAAATATCACTTTCAAAAACAAAATTGTTCAGGATGAATATCAAGTGCACCCAATGCATGTAGAATTTGTAGAGAAAGTTTTTAAGCAAGTTTGTGATAAAGTTGTTATCTATGACTTTGGAGATTTAGAATAAATTTTTATATTTTGTAATTTGGTTTTTATAAGTAATGGATCCGTTTATATATAACTTCATTTGCGGAGGTGCTGTTTTCGTTTTCGGAATGGTACTCGCTTGGAGACAAGGAAGTATAGGTTTGAGTTCTAGTGGGTTTCGTAATCTTTCCTTGGCTTTAAGCGTTTTTGTTTTTTATTTTATTCTTCAAGCGTTTTTGCAGTACGAGGCTCCTTTGATGGATAGCGCTAAGGCGACTGAATATGTTGCTACAGCAGAGAGCCAGGCTGCAGTTGATCCGAAACAAGGATATCGAGGCTCGATTATTGATTATGTAATTATGGTTGGATACTTCGTGATTATCGTTGTGCTCGGTATGGTTTTTGGACGCAAGATGAAATCGACAGAGGATTTCTTTTTTGGAGGACGACGTTTTGCTTGGTGGCTGATTGCTTTTAGTATGATTGCAACGACTATAGGTTCCTATAGTTTTCTTAAATATTCCAGTAAAGGATTTCAATACGGTCTTTCTAGTACTCAAACTTATAGTAATGATTGGATGTATTTTCCTTTGTTGTTGTTTTGTTGGTTGCCAATTCTTTATTTCTCACGTGTTATGTCTATTCCAGAGTACTTTGGGAAACGCTTTAATTCGAAGGTTCGTTTTTGGGCAACTGTTTGTTTGTTAGTATATATGGTAGGTTATGTAGGGGTGAATCTATATACAATGGGCAAAGTCCTACAGCACTTGTTAGGGTGGGATATTTTTGTAGGAGCGGTAGTCGTTGCATTAGTATCAGTATCATATGTTTCTAGAGGTGGGCAATCTAGTGTAATTATGACTGATTTATTTCAAGGTGTGATGCTTCTTATCACAGGTTTTTTGATTCTTGGTTTGGGGTTTAGTTACCTTGGAGGCTTTGATGTTTTTTGGGATAACTTGCCCGGAGATTCTCGTAAGGTATTTCATAACTTTAATAGTGATTCTAATTTTCCGAGTGTTGGAATTTTTTGGCAGGATGGATTAGCTAACTCCATCATGTTCGGGTTTTTACATCAAGGCACCATTATGCGGTACTTATCAGCCCGCTCATTTAAAGATTGTAAAAAGGCAGTTGTGACACATCTAGTCGTTTTAATGCCTTTAGCTGCTTGTGTGGTTGGAGGTGCCGGTTGGTTAGCAAAGGCTTTGGCAAATCATGGGGACCTTCCTTTGAAT
>CEVX01040405.1_pt1 | contig 14000 bp, 19 predicted proteins | sample 356561 | NCBI WGS metagenome assembly CEVX01 (sample SAMEA2623886, study PRJEB7988) | marine metagenome | biome: marine biome (ENVO:00000447); feature: surface water layer (ENVO:00002042); material: "saline water (ENVO:00002010), including plankton (ENVO:xxxxxxxx)" | depth 5 m | reverse complement strand
TTGAATTATTATTTACTAGTTGGAGCAGCTCCGGCAACCCTGAGCTTGATTTCAATCTCATCAGAAACCTTTTCCTCATTATTACCAGAATTGATATTATAATCAGATCGTTTAACCTTAAAATCAGATCGCAAAACAAGTAAGTCACCAGGAACACGATTACGCTTAGCAAGCATCCCTTTTAAGAAAGTTAAAGTAACCGGAACAGTAACTTTTTTTGTAACACCTTTCATAGAAAATTCACCAACGGCTTTCGCCTGAATTTTAGAACCATTAACTTTTACATTGGTAAAACTTTCAGCAACAAAATGGATTTCAGGATGGTTTGCAACATCCATCCAACCTTTATCAAGCATGTGTTTCTTCATAACTGAATTGTCAACATGAAGGGAAGTTGCATCTAAAATAATCTTACCTTTGGTTGCTGCTGGCTTTTCAGGGTCAAACATAATTTTTCCTGAAATTCCAGTTGCTGTGCCCGAAATAGATTCAAGAGGAGCGTCTAAAAGAAATAAGGCGTTGTTAACCTTTTTAGGGTCCTTAAAATCAAATTCAATAGGCTCAGAATTGATTGTTGATACAAAGCAAGCAACAAAAGCAACACACAGCACCCAACCTGAAAAGTTATTATTTATCATTTTAATTAATATGTTTTTTATTTTTTTTAAACGCGAATGATACGCCAATAAAAATGCATGCAATTATTACAAAAGCCCCAAGCATCTCTATGCCAAAAACGAAACTGTTAACCGTTACAGGATATTCTAGTCCCGTGATATCATCCGTTTTCATTTCTGTAACAGTCGTCTTAGTCCAGCCCCAATGGAAGCCACTAAGTCCCCAAATCACAAAAGACGATACTAGGATGACCAAAGCTGTACAGCGCAAACCAAATCGCACGTAGAAAGACTAGAAAAAAAGACTCAAAACTCAACTTCTTTTTGGAAATAAAAAAACTTAATTTAAATCATATCATTAAAAAAAAGGTAAAGTCTTACATATCATTTATCAGTTTAATTATTATTCTCTATAATTGCTCTTTATATAAATTAACAATCACAACCCCAATCACGATTAGAAATAAACCAGTCACTGACTGCCACCTTAGATGTTGTTGGTAAATGAAATAGCTCAATAATGCCACAGTAAATACTCCCAACCCAGCCCAAGTTGAGTAAACAATAGCTAATGGAAGTTTACCAACCGTGAGTGAAAGAAAATAAAAAGAAGCAATGTAAGAACAAGACAAAATTATTGATGGGAGAATTTTGGAAAAATTCTTAGTAGCAGGCAAAAGCATTGTCCCTAAAACTTCGAATACGATTGCTGCTAAAAGAAATAGATATAATTTCATTTCACTTTTTAAGTTTACAAATACAGTTTGCTTACAATTAGACTGGTATGTTCTACAGACTTAAAAATGATGTCTATATATATTATTCGAACTCATAAAATTCGAATTATTTATATAAGGTTAAAATTCAACTTTAAAGCAGACAGATATCTTTGAAATCGAAAGTGGCGCCAAGGGTCAAGGATCACTTATTGTTTTCAATTCTTTACTGGTTTTACCTCCGTGTTTACGCAGAAGTAAATCTGTTTCAATATGATTTCTAGAAATCGCCCAATCAAGAGGCGTTTCTCCATTGATATCCGTAGAATTAATATCTGAACCACTTGAAATGAGTAGTTTGACAATTTCGTTGTGCCCATTAAAAACAGCACTAAACAAGGGGTTCCCTCCATACGTTTTATTAATGTCATAATCAGAACTTAACTTAATTCCTGAATCTAAATATTTTGTAACAGCAGAAATGTCTCCATCAGCTGCCGCCTCGTGGATAAGCTTTTCGTTTTGAAAACTTAAATTTGAATTTAAAATATTTGTTTTTTTCGGAAAAGACTCCTCTTTCAAAACAATTTTTTGGATCTTGTTGGTATCAAAAATTACTTCATTTTTATCGGATACATTATCGCATCCAATAGCGAATAAGTGAATGACCAAAAGTATAAATTTGAATATTAGAATATTATTTAATTTCTTCATCCAATCAATTTTTTCATCTCGGCAATCCAACCATCAAAATCATCTTCGTAATCTAAATCCGCTTCAACTCGTTCACCAATTCGTGTAGCTCCCAACTTATTTAATGTATTGTCTATATCTATTGCAAATCCGTTGAAAATTTCGTAACTACGATCACCCAAACCCATAACACCATAACTCAAATTAGATAATTTCAATTCACATGATTTTAAAGTTTCATAAAAATCTTCAGCATCCAAGGGAGGATCCCCTTCGCCCCAAGTGCTAACAATGAATAATGATAATTTGATTTTTAATAGATCATCAGGGTTCGTGTCCTCTAAATTTGATACATTAATTTTGTAACCTTCTTTACCAAGAATACTCTCTGCTTTTTCAGCTAACTCCTGAGAGTTTCCAGTTTCAGTTCCATAAAATATTGTTATCTCTTTGCTCATAATTATATCAAAAACAATTAATTACTTAACATTTATTATTCCCCGCATTTGACCAAAATGTCCTGGAAACGAACACAAGTAATGATATGCCCCACTTTTATCGAATTTGATTTTCAGTGTTTCTTGCTCACCAGGTCCGAGCATCTTTGTTTGTTTTAATATAAGCATGCTACCCTTCACTGGATTCCATTCATTTTGAACCGTTGCACCATATTTAGTAATTAAAGCTTGGCCAAAAGTTAATGCATTTATACCGGGTTTTAATATGATAAGATTATGCCCCATTGCCACTTTTGGAAGTTTCCCAACATTTTTAAGTGTAATTTCGTATGCTTTTCCTTTTTCAACATTAATTGAACTCTTGTCAAATTTCATTAAATCATTCGATTCAATGACAATTTTGATTGGTCCTATTTTTTTCTCCTCTTCTGCTGATTGAACAGTAAAGCCGATCAAAGATAAGGAGATGATAAATATTTTTTTTAACAAACCTCTCATAAGAATTTATTCTACCACCTTATTAATGATAATGAAACTCATTCTCATATAAATTACATTAATAGATCATTTAAAAAGAAAACACTTGATTAACTTTAATGAAATAGGCATTTTTCCGCCTCCTTTCGAGGAAAAGCCAGTTTAGCTCAGTTGGTAGAGCACTCGATTTGTAATCGAACGGTCGTCAGTTCGAATCTGACAACTGGCTCCATTTTCTTCCCCCTTAATACTTCTTAGTGTTCTTCAATGTTTTTCGAATTTCCGTTGAGGATTATCGGCTGCAATAGATAACAATGCTAAAATCATAGGAAAGAATGCACTTATAATTAATATCCAGCGATAACTGCCTGAATAATGATGGCATAATCCAAAGAGTAAAGGGCCTAGGCCACTGGCTATCACCATAGCCGACATGTTAACCCCACTGATCGCACCCAAATGCTTTCTGCCATAGAATCGAGGAAATACAATGCCAGTTAAACTAACGAAACCACCACTAGCAATACCATTGCCAAGTACATATCCTAATACTCCTTCAGATCTATCAAGAAACAACATTCCAAGTGTTGCCGATAAGCTTCCAAGATTCATCACAAATAATAGCCACTTCAAACGCAAACGAGCATTAATAGAACCAAAAATTAAATTAGTTATTACACTGATTGCTGCAATTGGTATAAATAGCGATAAAATCCTCTCATTTTCAAAATTGTAATCTTTTGCTAATGACAAGATATGAAAAGTAAAAGCTGTTGCAAATAATCCATAAAACGAAAAAGTAAAATTGAAGACCCAAAACGAATAATCACGTAGAGCTTCTCGACGAGTAAAATCAACATGGATATGTAAATCAGGATTCGAAGAACCCTTATCTGAGACCTTTCCTCCATCCATTTCCAACCCGTCTTGCTCAGGGGTATCTCGAAACAATAACCAAGCCAAAGGTGCCATAATCACAATTGTTGAAGCTCCCATAACTAACCATGCCCCATCAAAGCCATACTTTTTAATCATCCAATCCAGTCCTCGAGGAGCGAATGAGTAGCAAAAAGAAACTAGAACACCACTAATAGCCAAAGCTAAACCTCTTTTATGATCAAACCATTTTCCAATTGCGTTACGACATGTCATTGAGAGAACCCCCTGAGCGGCAGCGCGTATCATGTAAAAGCCTAGAGAGATCACAGCAAAAGCTGCTATACTTGCCGGCATTAATTGACCGAGTAATTTGCTAACTGAATCACAATTGGCCAGGTAGAATAAAACTAAGCCAGTGGCAATAACTGAAGCTACTGCCATTCGCCGTTCTCCCCAACGATCTAACAAACGCCCCAGCCAAGGTAAAGTAAGGCCACTGGCAACTGTTCCTAAACAATAAGCCGAGCTTAACTCCACACGGGTCAATCCAAGCTCTTCGATTAATACATCAGTGAAAACACTAAATCCCATAGTCTGGCCGGGAATGCTGAATATCGATCCGATGGTTGCAGCAAAAACAATAACCCAACCGTAAAAGAATGGACATCGGCTAGGGGCAAAAGGAGTTCTTACTGCCCAAAATCCACGGGACTTATTTTCAGGACAAGAAACAGCCATAATTTAGAATTTCTCTCATGGTAAAGGAACTTGCTCATTCCCCTCTAAATAAGAAATTAAATCTATTAGCTCTTGATCGCTGAATACTTGAATCAAACCTTCAGGCATAATAGAAAAATTTTGTGAATCGATTTTTGCCACATCATTTCTGAGTAAAGTTATTACTTCATTTGGAGTAACAACTGTAATTGTTTTAAGTTCGCGACTACGAATTAATCCAACCATTACACGATTATCTTTCATTCGAATTACTGAAGTTCGATAATCATTTGGAATTTCAGCATTAGGATCAATTATGTTGGATAAAATATAATGAAGGTTCTTCCTGTCTGATCCGGTTATGTCTGGACCAATATCACCTCCCATACCATATAATTTATGGCACGATGCACAAACCCGATTAAATAAAGCTCTACCATTAGATAAATTGCCTGGCCTATTACTTCTCATCCCAACGATACGCTTATATTTTTTAATTTCATCAAGCTTCGTTTTAGACGAAGAACGACTGATTCCCCAAAGCCTATCAAGCTGTTGATTAATATTTGAATCATTATGCATTCGCAACTGCCTCACAATTTCTGCCGGTAGTATTTTAGCGTCGATGATTTTCTTATTGATAGCAGCCATTAAAACCGAAGCATACGTCAATCGTGATGCCATAGTTGAGAGTGCATCTCTCCTAGCTTGCAGTTTCAATTTTGGAAGATAATGCAATATAGCTTTAGATATTTCTGGTTTATCAAATGCTGCCAAAGCTGTAATGGCTTGCTGCTGCAAAGCCAAATCATCGATTAGATCAATTAATAGAACCGGTAATTGAACATCCTTAGCTTCCAATAGGGAATTCAAAGCACGGATGCGCTTCACCGAACTAACGGATTTATTTACTAATAAATCTCGTAAATCAACTAAAGCAATTTGACTGCCGAACTTTAGAGAGAGCAAATGTGATAATTCACGAACTTCAGCCAAAGGACTCTCCCTCAAAAATTTTGTAATCTTTGGCCAAGCCTTTGGTTCCTCAACATCCCGCTGTCCCTTTAACGCCTCCAAGATGCCCTTCAAAACATCTAAATGTAATTGAGCATCACTTGATTCCCCTATCAGCTCGATTAAAGGATCTAAATCATTTGAATCTTGAGAAGGACACACAGTATGAATGAAAAAAATCAAAGTCATTAGGATCATAAAAAAAAATTTCATGATCTTAATATAAAATTTAAACTGATTAAATTCACTATTTTAAAACAACAAGCTCAGTAGCTTTAGTTCTTAAAGTGTCTTGCACATAACCTCACTCAAAAAAGTTGGAGTAAACCATTATAATTAAGGTGTTTATTATATGTGTCATCCCTAAACCCGCAAGCTATACAAAAATATTATGGAAGCTTTAGCCAAACAGAATTGGCAAGAATTAACTCAAGCAACAACAAGACCAAACCCACTAAAACAAAGTAATAAAATAATTCGTCGTAATTAAAATACCTCTCAACTTCAACTTCAGTTTTTTCTAATTCATCAATGTCATTATAAATTTCCATTAATTTACGACTGGAATCTGCTCGAAAATATTTACCGCCAGTCCGTTCAGCAATTTTTTTTAATGTTTCTTCATCGATATTAACTTCGACGTTCCTGTAGCGCTTTCGATTAAAAACATCTTTATATGGCATAGGTGCCATACCAATAGTACCTACTCCTATAGTGTAAACCTTGACTCCAAGTAATTCAGCTGCTTCAGCTGCAGTTAATGGATTGACAGTTCCGGAATTATTTTGCCCATCAGTCATTAAAATAATTACTTTACTCTCAGAATCCAAATTACGCAGGCGATTCAAACCAGCACTTATTGCAGAACCTATCGCCGTTCCATCTTCAATAGCCTCACTCCCTGCTTCTAAGCGATTAAGATTTGTCATTAGAAATTCATGGTCCAATGTAAGAGGAGCCGCAATATAAGCACGACCTGCAAATGCAACTAATCCTATTCGATCTGCTGGTCGATCTTCGACAAACCCTTTCAAAACTTTTTTTGCAACCGTCGCACGATTTACTCTCTCTCCGTTAAGTTGAAAATCTTCAGCTAACATACTACCAGATAAATCAAACGCTACAGCAATATCGATTCCGCTAGCCTTAATTTTCTCTACCCCTTCACCCCATTGTGGGCGGGCCATGGCAACTACAAAAAAAATCAAAGCGCTCCACCTCAAAAAATTTAGTAACAGACCAGACTTTGGCTTACTCAAGGCAGTGATTCCTCGAAGTAATTGCACAGATGAGAACATTAATGATGGCTGCCCTCCAAACCAGCGCTTACGCATCCAATCGAGAAGAGGCAATAATAGCAGCAACAACAACCACCATGGACTTTCTAATCGCATCAGAGACTATTCTCCTCTTTTAAATCATTTTTAGTTTTTTCAAATCTCGGCTGAGTCTCACCAACCAAACGTCCAGCTGCTTCATGCAAGCGTCGCAATTCATTTTCAGGTGGCTCTGCCTTAGCGAACTTCACTAAGTCACACTCACTAAGAAAATCCCCCAGTAAATCTTTATGTGAATCGTCTAAGTATTTGCTAGTCTGCAACTCAAATAAAAACTCCTCTGTAGTTCGGTCAGGGGCCTGGAGATCGAATCTACCCTCAAGATATACTCTAATAATTAAGGAAACATCCGTACAAAAAAGATCAGCATCATGAATTAAATCAAGTGAACTTTGTAGCTTGTTCCAAGCTAAAATATGAGGTGGCTGAGGAGGAATTAAAACTGACTTTTCACTGCTCTTTGCCAAGTGGCGACGAATAATCCAAATAGAGATAAAAACAACAATCGCAACTCCAAATAAGGCAAATATAAAAAAAAGCCACTCATTGCCAGAAGGAACATCAACAACACCTTTAATATCACGAATATCCAAAGCCTCCCCAGACATATCTACAGAACCATTAGGATCCGGTAATATTAATGCAGAAGTATTGGTGTTAGTCACGATTATCAAGCTGCCAGATAACGCCTCTTGGAACGCATCTCAAAAAAATATTCTAAAGCCGAGGCATAGGGCTCATCAGTTCTCAGCTGAATGGAGTCAATTCCCGATACACGGAATAACTTTAATAATTCTTCTTGCGCATCGGCTTGTCTTTTTTCGTACGCCTCTCTCCTTCTCTTGTCTCCTGTATTTATTTCAACGGTCTGCCCCGTTTCCGCATCTTGTAGAACAACCCAACCAACATTGGGCAAATTCAATTCACGGGGATCTGTTATTTGAACAGCTACTACGTCATGTCTTCGATTTGCCTGCCGTAAAGCAATAGCAGATGTTTGTGACAAGGTCTCTGAAAGAACAACATGTCGACGCAAATGCATATCCATCATCTGACGACTAGGATTAGTCTGCCCCAGAAAATCAGACACGCAAACTGTTATTGCTTTCCTCGGAACAACTCGCCCAAGAAACTCTAATGCACCATTCAAGTTAGTACCTCTATTTTGCGGTTCAAAAAATAGGATTTCTCGAATTACTCGCAACACATGAAAACGACCTTTTCTTGGAGGAACAAATTTCTCGACCTTGTCAGTAAATAAAATTAAACCGACCTTATCATTATTACGAATTGCCGAAAAGGCCAGCACTGAAGCTATCTCAGCTGCCACCTCTCGCTTAGTTTGCTCAACAGAACCAAAGAAACCAGAGCCGCTTAGATCTACCAACAACATCAGAGTTAATTCTCGCTCCTCAGAGTAAACCTTTACGAAAGGCTGATTCATTCTAGCCGTTACATTCCAATCAATTGAACGTATCTCATCCCCAGGAGAATATTCACGAACCTCTTCAAAATGCAGACCTTGACCTTTAAAAGCACTATGATACTGGCCGGCTAAAGTATCAGTTACTAACCGCTTGGTGCGTAATTCAATTTGCCGAATTTTTTTAAGTATCTCTTTTGGAATCATAAAATAACAAAAGCGGGCATCACTCTAACTGATTTCTTTACCCGTGTGTAGTCTTCGCTTAGCAAAAATAGCTAGTACTGAAACAAAGCTAATACCTAAACAAAACCAGCCAAAAATATCGCCATATTTATTATAAAATGTCGAATTGCGAGATTTTAGAATTGGAATTTCAAATACAGCAAACCCGGCCCCATATATATCACCACTTTCCTCTCCAAAAAAGCGACGTACTTGACCAAAAGAATCAATCCAGCAAGATAATCCATTATTACAACTTCGCACCATAGGAATACCGTTCTCAATAGTGCGAAAAACAGCATTTGCCGCATGTTGCCATTGAGCAGGACCTTTCCCAAACCAACCATCATTAGTTAAATTCACAATCAAACTTGTTTCAGGCAACACATGTTCGCGCACCCCGTGTGGAAACGAGTCTTCAAAACAAATAATTGGAGCCATAGTTAGCTCCTGATCTTTTAGTGGAAATTGAACAGACATTTTACCTTCTGAAAAACTACCTCCGATCGGGGATAGATACTTAATGAAAGGAAACAAACTCTCTAAAGGAATATACTCTCCAAACATTACCAAACGACGTTTTCTATAAACTATAGGGAGCTTGCCATCTACAGGCACAAAAGCTGCACTGTTATAGTAATTAATTTTTTCGGAATCCAAGTCTTTCTCTACATCATCAACACCCAAAATTAGAGGTACATTTTCAGATAGTAGCATCTGCTTTAGCTTCGGCCATTTTTCTTGTGTAATCGGCGCGCTAGATTCTGGCCAAACTAAAAAATCTGGTTTTGATAGTAGCGCAAACTCAGAAAGTTCAAGCACCTTGTCTAAACGAGCCTCCTCACTACCTGATGACCAAATCAACTGCTGTGGGATGCTTGGTTGAACCACAGCAAATTTATATCTTGTACTCCCTTCCTCAAAAGATCCAATACGAAATAATCCAAAAACACATGAGACCATTAGAAACAAACAAGGCACCACGACATCAGACGCCCAGCCCCAAGGACTAACTGTTTTTTTTCGAATCTGAATTACTGCAAATAACAAATTAACTGAAAGCCAAACAATTAAAAATGAAACGCCGTAAACACCTGTTACTGAAGCTATTTGAATTAAAGGTTTATTTTCAAATTGCGTAACACCAAGAAAATTCCACGGATAACCACCTAGTAATCGAGCTTGAAACATCTCTATACCAACCCAAAGAGCTGACACAAATAATCCAAAGCAAAAGCGTTTAAACCAAGGCCACTGGTCTATCCTTAATTCAAAACGAAAGCATATCCCACACAATGACACCCAAATCGCTGGAAAAAATGCCGAATAAATACTTAACGCTAGCCAACCACTAAAAGCGCCAGGAACATGTGGAATATTGAGTAAAAACCTTAATGAAACTAAACGAAAAACCAAAGCCGCCAGAAAAGCTAGGCCAAATAAACGCCAGCCATTTATCCCAGAAACTAATACTAGTAGAGTCCCTGGTACTAACCAAGCCAAGCCTGACCATCCGGGTTCCGGAAAGGCTAAAGCCCAAGCGAAACCAAGTACCAAAGCTAACAACAATCTTGATGGGCTTAATTTATTCACTTCAGATTAAAAAAAGAGATTGCCCGAGTAAAATCAACGAGTCCAGCACTCGGCTTTTGACTTGCGAAGGTGACACACTCCCGTCAACGTCTAACAGATGAACCCACTAGCTGGTTTAATGAAATTATCTATCGTAAGTGTAATAGCACTTGCTACCATAACAACCCCAGCATTGGCTGGAAAGATCAGTATCCTTTATATAGACGGCCAGAACAATCACAACTGGGCTGCTATGACCCCTTACATGAAGGTTCAGATGGAAAAAACCGAACTTTTTGAGGTAGATGTTATCACTTCCCCCCCTCGAGCACCTCGTCCCCCAAAAAATCTTAATGAGAGTCAAAAAGAGCAAGCCGAAAAAGCCGCAAAACAAATTAGAAAAATATTTAAAACTAAATGGGATCAATTTCGTCCTGCTTTCTCAGAATATGATGTTATTGTTAGCAATTATAATGGGGAGGATTGGCCTAAACCCGTTCAGCAATCTTTCGAAAAATACATGAAAAACGGCGGCCGTTTCATTGTTGTTCATGCTGCCGACAATTCTTTCCCGAATTGGCTTGAGTACAATAAAATGATTGGGCTTGGTGGCTGGGGGGGGCGCACTGAAAAAAATGGCCCATATGTTTACTACGATGACCAAGGTAAAATTGTTCGTAACAGTCAGCCTGGACGCGGAGGAAGCCATGGTCCACAACACCCCTTCAAAATAATCGTTCGAAAAACTGATCACCCTATTACTAAAGGCATGCCTTCTGAGTGGCTCCATGCCAAGGATGAGCTTTATGACTCACTACGTGGTCCAGCTGAAAATATGGATATTCTTGCAACTGCATATAGTGCTAAAAGCAAACGCCACGAACCTATGATGATTACCATCAAATATGGTAAAGGACTTATTTTCCATACCCCAATGGGCCATGAAAATGGAAAATCAATTCAATGCGTAGGCTTCATAACAACACTGAACCGATCAGCAGAATGGCTAGCAACTGGCAAAGTAACCCAATCTCTACCAAAAAACTTTCCAACAAAAACTGAAGTTTCATTAGCCAATTAATTTATTATGAGTGAAAAGACTAATACTATTGCAACTATTGTAACTACTAAAGGCGAAATAACTATTGAACTATGGAATGAAGTAGCCCCCGGAACAGTGGAAAATTTTACTAAACTTGCTAATGATGGTTTTTACGATGGCACATGTTTCCATCGGATTATGGCTGGTTTCATGGTCCAAGGAGGCGACCCACAAACCAAAGATCAAGCTCTAGAAGACCTATGGGGAACTGGTGGGCCAGGACATACAATCAAAGCAGAGTTTAGTGATCGCCCTCATGTTCGAGGAGTAATTTCGATGGCACGTTCTTCAAATCCAGATTCTGCAGGCAGTCAGTTTTTTATTTGTCTCGCTGAAGCAAACTTTCTCGATGGACAATATACTGCATTTGGATCCCTAAGCTCAGGTGACGATGTACTAAGCTCTATTGGCGACACCCCTGTCGAAACAAGCAATAGCGGAGAAAACAGTAAACCCAAGGAACGTATCGAAGTTACTAGTATCCGAATTTCTTGACTAACTTCAGCTAACTATATAGATGAGCGAAATGGTTAATAATGAAGATTTAGCTAAGCTCTTGATTAACTTGGGATGTCCAGAATCAAGGTCTGTTGAAATGTCTCATCAATTAACCAAGCGCTCACTCCAATTAGCCAAGGAACGAAATCAAACCCAACCGGAATCCTTGGCATATCTAATAAGCCTCATGAGCCAAGGCTGGGCTGCACAAGATAAAACGAATGCCAACTAAAAATACCAGCATTAAGCCTTGGCATTTGAATAGCAGTGAAATTGTTGGTGATTTTAAAATATTTAAGGTCCGTTCAGATAATCGAACTTCCCCAAGAACTGGAAAAAAACGTAATTTTTATGTTATTGAATCTGTCGATTGGTGCAATGTCATTGCAATTACAAAAGATGATGAATTAGTAATGGTCGAACAATATAGGCAAGGAACAAGCCTAATTGAACTCGAATTACCTGGTGGAATGATTGATCCTGGAGAAATACCAATAGAGACTGCTCCAAGAGAATTGAGAGAGGAGACTGGTTATTCAGGGGAAAGTCCAGAATTTGTTGGTTTAGTTTATGCTAATCCAGCTATCATGAATAATAAGGTTCACACATTCGTGATAAGAAATTCAAAACTTAAACATAAAACAGAATTTGATGAAGGCGAAGATCTAGCTATTCGCTTGGTTCCTATAAAAAATATTCCAAAACTTATTTCCAATGGAACAATCAGCCACTCACTAATGATCGCCGCACTCTCCTTATTTAGTAACTCTAATAATAAAACCGACTAACTATCACGCACTTCGTTTTTCTTCTGAGAAAGTTCTTCTTCAAGAACTTTTCGATCGCTAGCTAACTGTTTTGTTAGTTGTTCTATTTGCTCAAATTCACCAGCCTCTTCAGCCTTAGCGATCTCTCTATTTAAGAAAAGCTCCTTATCCGCAATCTTAGCCTCATAAACCTTACTAAGCTCAGACAATTTGGCCTTTTGATCTTCTGTTAACTCTTGTGTCGGAGACTCTTTTTCCAAGCGCTCCATAGCTAATTCAAATGCTGATTTCATTATTATAAGTTATTCTGATAAACTAATAAACACCTCGCCATCTTTTACCTTAGTTGAAAAACATTCAACCTTGGCTCGAGAATTTGTCAAACACTTGCCGGTCTTTAAATCAAAAGGCCAGCCATGCAATGGACAATAAACCTTACCTTCCTCAACAAAACCCTCCCCCAGAGGACCTCCGACATGAGGGCACTCTCCATCTATTGCAAAAACTTGGCCATCTTCGCAAAACAATCCTATCTCACGATTATTGACAACTTTTTGAATACCCCTGCCTTCTTGCAACTCATTAATATCTGCTACTTTTAAAAAATTTTCAGCCATTTTCATCTCCAACTTCTTTGTCATCATTTCGGCTCTTTCGCCATGGCATATCAGGAAACTTACCGGGTAATTTAAAAGACTCCACTTTAGGCTTATTCATCTGCAATTCACTTTGATCATTTATATCAGAGGATGAATCATTCGCAGGTTGTTTCCAAGAGGCTATCTTCGATTGTAATCCGTGATGTTCAGCAGCATCTTTATTCCCAATTTTCACATAATATAAAGATAAATTAGTATGTACCATTTGATCATCTGGACGCATTACCTCAACCTTGTGGCCTTCTTCAATAGCGCGCTCCAGATTTCCCAATCGACATAAAGCCATGCTGTACGACATCCTTGCATCAAAATGGTTATCATCTAACAGCAATATATCTTCAAAACCTTTAGCTGCAGCATCGTAATCACCCTGACTAAAGGCATATGTCGCATCATCAAACTGCTCCTGTAAATCATCCATATAAGTTAAGCTGTTGATTAAAATAGCTGTTAGTCCGCCTTTCAGCAAGAGTACTTGGTTAAATGAATACAAAAAACCCCGGCTTTTAAGCCGGGGTTCAGAAAAAATATTCAGGCTTATTTTTTAACTTTAGCGATGTGCTTAGATGGATCTTTAGTAAAACTGCCAAGGCAATTACCGCAACAAAAACCGATTACAAACTTTTTAGATGCATCAACATCTTTATCGCTAATCGGACACTTCTTGTTATCTGGCCCCTTGACTTTAGCAATGTGTTTGGCTGGTTCCTTAGTAAAGCTGCCAAGACAATTATCACAGCAGAAGTTGATGGTAAAAAGTTTAGTCGGATCAACATCTTTTCCACTTACCGGGCATTTTTTATTAAAAGAAACCTGCTTAACCTCCTCTTTCTTCTCCTCTTTCTT
>CEVX01173176.1_pt1 | contig 14068 bp, 11 predicted proteins | sample 356561 | NCBI WGS metagenome assembly CEVX01 (sample SAMEA2623886, study PRJEB7988) | marine metagenome | biome: marine biome (ENVO:00000447); feature: surface water layer (ENVO:00002042); material: "saline water (ENVO:00002010), including plankton (ENVO:xxxxxxxx)" | depth 5 m | reverse complement strand
ATGTTTTTCTTTAAAATTGTTCCTGCTCCACCATGTATAACAATAGCGAATTGAACATCATCAGTTTGACAGCTGTAGAAAAATGACAAGAAAGATAAGACAAGAATTAATCTCATTATTAGAGAGCATTTTTTGTTATATAGTACCTGTATCCAATAATCAATATTTGTAATTTACTTGCTCTTTTTAAATCCAAATGTTTTTTTGTGTAGCTTGGAAAAATGGTTTTATTAATTTTTGCTAAAAACTGAAATATAAGTTTGCTTTTCATCTAATGCAATATACAATTCATCTTTTGTGATAGCAAAATATATAAGTTTAAAAAAAGGGATTTTTTTATTATAATAATCATAAATTTGACTTTAGTTTAACTATGGTAATATCAATTATTAAAATTTTTTTTTCTATTTATTTAATGTGGAAAGTTTCATCAAGTTTTGATCTTGCTGCAAACTATCTAACCAGAAATTTAGGAGAAGGAATCAAAGGGCCTACAGTTAATGCAATTGCATCTTCACTGCCAGAATTAATGATCTCTTCTTTATTTTTATTTTTTTTTAAAGATTTAGAAGGTTTTTCAGCAGGTTTTGCTACTATAATTGGAAGCTCTGCTTTTAATATTGCAGTTATTCCTGTAATTGCATTTTTATTTGCATACAAAAAAAATAAAATTAATTTCTTTACTGTTGACAAAAAAATTGTAAAACAAGATGGATTCTTTTTGATAATTTCTATAATCTTACTTGGTTTGGGTTTTTTTATTGGTTTAAATATTTATTATGCTTCACTATTAATATCAGTTTATATTATTTATATTTTTTTGGTATACTATAAAAGAAATAAGAATAATGATAGTGAAGTGAAAGATGATATTTATATTAAAAAATTTAAAAATGGTAGAAATAATAATTATTTGAAATCATTAGTTAATCTAAGGATATTCAATCTCTTAAATTCAAAAAATATTAATACGACCAATTCTATTTTTGTAATAATAATATCAGTTTTAATAATTTCAATTGCGTGTTACAATTTGGTTTTTGTTGTTGAAGAAATTTCAAATAATTTAGGTATAAATTTGTTTGTAAGTGCTTTCTTTATTGCTGCTATTTCATCAAGTATCCCCGATACAATTCTTTCGATTAAAGATGCTGAAAATAATAAATTCAATGATTCTTTTTCAAACACATATGGATCGAATATTTTTGATATTTGTATTGGAATAGGCTTTCCAGTATTTATATATTCAATATTTTATCCACCAATTTCATTAGATGTAAAAATTGAAAGACTGGGAATTTTTAACCTTGGAGATTACATAATGGATGGAAATCTCATGCTTTGGTCTTTGTTCATTCTTCTAATTTTTACAATATTTATAACAATATTGTATGGTTTTGGAAAAATTAGTTTAAAAAATATGCCTCTTATTATTTTCTCTTATTTTTTGTATATTATTGCTTTATTAATTTATTAAATGGATGATAAAGGAATTAAAGAAGAACACGAGCAATCATCCTTTGAAAGGGTAGGTGAAAAAATATTATGGAGCAGCAGATATGTTGTTCTTTTCTCTGTTGTTAGTTCAGTATTAGCCTCAATAATACTTTTTCTTGTTGGTAGTTATGAAATTGCTCATACCGTATATCTTCAAATTTATAATTTGTTAAATGGTAATGATTATCACGAGGAATTGTTAGTTGGTATCATAGCCGGTGTAGATTTATATCTAATTTCAGTTGTTTTAATGATTTTTGGATTTGGTATTTATGAATTGTTTATTTCTAAAATAGATATAGCCAGGAATAATATTGATATAACAATTTTAGAAATTGAGAATTTAGATGAATTAAAACAAAAAATTATTAAGGTTATCATTATGGTTTTAATTGTAAATTTTTTTGAAAGAATTTTGAAAATGCCATATGAGACTCCCTTAGACTTATTATGGTTTGCAGTTTCTGTATTAGCACTTTCTATTGGAATCTATCTAGTCAGAAAAGATGATCCACATTCATCGCACTCTAAATCATAAATAAATTTTATGTTTAATAATAATCCTTATCGTTTTCTTGGTGTTATTTCCAACTCTGGGATTAAAAATATTCAGAAGAATTTATCTAAAATTAAAGCATATTCTAAAATTGGAAAGCATCTTACTCTTCCATATGAACTAAGTTTTTTTAACCTTTTAGAAATAAACAGGTCGGAATCATTAATTAATGATGCAGAAAACAAAATTTTACTAGATCCAAATAAGATTAAATATTCATTGTTCTGGTTTATTGATAACAGTTCAATTGATAAGATAGCTTTAGAGAATCTTAACAAAGGAAATTTTGAAAAATCAGAAAATATATGGAGAAAAGTTATTAAAGACAAATCAATTTCAAAATCAAATTTTTCAGCCTATAATAACCTCTCAACATTGTTGTTTTTAAAGTCTTTAGCTAAAAATAAAAATAATAAGTTTGAAAACTCCAAGACATCCGTTAGTCTACTTAAAGAAGCTTTAAGGCTCAAATCAGAATTAATATTTTCAAAACAATTAAATGAGTTATCTAATTTAATTACTGGAAATGAAAATACTATTATCCGGGAAGATGTTTTAGAGTTTTTTAACGAAAATATTTTACAATTATTTAATCAAAACTTTTCATCAACAGAAATTTCTTCTATCATTAAAAATTCAAATAATGAATTAAGTCAATCTTTTAATTTTTCTTTGATTAATGAACCCTTAGAATCTCTAAGAGATTTAATGAATGATGCAAATAATTCAGTAAATAAAGATCATTCTAAAGGAGTTGAAATAGGAAAGGATTTAATTAAAAATTCAGTATCATATTTAAAATTATTGAAAGATATTTTAGGAAAAAATGATATGCAATATCAATCTATTTCTGATAAATTAGCTAACCAAATTATGCAATGTGGTATTTTATGTTTTAATAAAACACAAGATGATAAAGATTATTTAAGTTCATACAAGTATGCAAAATCAATAAGTTTCAAGGAATCAACAATTGAAAGAGCTAACAACACTATAAAGCATTGTGAGGATGAATTAAAGGCTAATATATGTGGGTTTTGTAATTCAAATGAAGTTATAAAGCGTTCAGGTATGAGAGTTAAAATGCATAAGATGAATTGGGACAATACTTACTCATATTTTAAAAATGGTGGTATAGAAATTCCTTGTTGTAAATCATGCTCAAGTTCAAATTCAAATAAGAAAATAAAAGCATTTTTTATAGGCCTTTTTGCCTGGGCAGCTATATCAGCTGGTTCATTTGGATGGTTTCTTGGAATTGATTTCTTATTTGCTGGTTTTTCTATGTCTAAATGGATTTTTAGAAAAATTAAAACCAAATTTTATTACGATGAAATCAAATCTCACCCTATTATATTAAAATTAATACTTGAAGGCTATAAGTTTGGAATGCCATAAATGTTATAATTATGAAAAATAGAATATTATTATTAATCTTTTTTGCAATAAGTTTTTCTTCTTATTCTCAAAAAAAGATCTCTTTAAAAAAAACTTATGTTGATTCCTTAGTTAATTCAATTGAATTAAAATTATCTAATGAAATAAATATCAAAAATGAATCTATAATTTCTGATATTAATAAATTAGCAAATGCATTAAATAATAATTCAATAGATTTTAGTAACTCAGTTGACAAATTAAATTCAAGAATTGATAATTCACTTGTTAAAATTGACTCTCTAATAATTGTTAATAACAATTTAAGTGAACGTTTGACCGAGCTAATAGAGAAATATAATACTAATCTTAAGAAAGAAATTTTAGATGTTTCAGAAAAAACGGAATTATTAGATGATAAAACAGTAATATTGAATAATACTATTTCTGAATCTAATGCTAAAATTTCTAATAACTCAAAAAATATAAATTCTACCAATTCCAATTTAGATAGAGTCAGTAATGATTTAGATGATAAAAGTCAAAAAGGAATAATTTTTATATCAGTTGCACTACTATTAATATTGGTTGTTTATATTTTTCTAAATAATAAATGGAATAGTGAAACTAAAAAACTCTCTTTAAAACAAAAAGAAGTACTAGAAAAACAAGTTGAGGATAGTCAGAAATTAGCTGACTGGCTATCTGAAAAGACTTCTAGCGAGTTTTCATCTAAATCTGTTGAAACTGACCATTCGTTTGCTAAAAGAGTGGCAGATGAGATAGTAAGAATGTCTACCAACTTATCTAGGATGGATAGCTCCATTAGAGGCTATAAACAACTTTCAGCATCTGTTAGAAAGTTAATTCAATCATTGAATGCTAATGAATATGAAGTTATAGAACTGTTAAATAAACCTTACTCATCGGGTATGAATCTAGAAGCAAATTTTGTTTTTAATGAAGAAATAGAAAAAGGAACTCAAATTATAACTAGAATTATAAAACCTCAAATTAATTATAAAGGCAAAATGATTCAAGCCGCACAAGTTGAGGTGAGTCAAAACGATTAAATTAAAAATTATGGGAAGAATTAAATATGGAATTGATTTAGGAACTACTAACTCAGCAATTACCAAAATTGAAAAAGGTGAAAGTGTCATATGCAAAGGTGACACTGGGCTTGATACAACACCTTCTTGTGTTGGCTATAGAAAAAAAGGATCTGTTATGTCTGGAGTTAGAGCCTATAACACTCTTAAAGCAGATAAGCTAAAGGCTTTAAAATCTGGAAAATCCTCAGAATCCAATTTTTGGATCGAATTTAAAAGAACCATGGGTTCAGATAAAAAATATCATTCATCAATATGTAATGAAGACTTTACTTCAGAACAGCTTTCATCTGAAGTTTTGAAAAGGCTGAAATCATATTTACAAGATGAGGTTATTAATTCTGCTGTTATTACTATTCCTGCCATGTTTAATGATAACCAAAAGTCTGCTACTCAAAAAGCTGCAGAATTAGCTGGCATTTCTCAAGTCGAACTTCTTCAAGAACCAATTGCAGCTGCTATGGCATATGGGTTAGATGAAAAGACAAAAGATGGAAATCTATTAATTTTTGATTTTGGAGGGGGGACTTTTGATGTATGTTTGGTCAAAATGGAAGACGGAATTATGCAAGTTAAAGATACAGACGGAGATAATTGGCTCGGAGGAAAAACTCTTGATAATGCTATTGTTGATGGATTATTAATTCCCTATTTAAAAGATAATTATTCTATTCAATCTTATTTGGATGATGACGTAAAAAATATATTATTAAAAGATGCATTAAAGATTGAAGCTGAAAAAATTAAAATTGATCTTTCATTTAACAAAACTTATGATGTTATATCAGATATTGGAGTTTATCCTAATGATGATAATGGAGAAGAAATTGAAATTGATTTTACCGTATCTCAATCAGAACTAGAAAAAGTAGTTAAACCTATATTTCAAAAAGCTGTAGATATATCTTTAGAGTTATTGAAACGAAATAATATTGAAGGAAAATCTTTGAATTCCTTAATTTTAGTTGGTGGCCCCACATTTTCCCCAGTATTAAGATCCCTAGTAGAAAAACAAATCAAAAAGCCTAACACTTCTGTTGATCCAATGACAATTGTAGCCAGAGGAGCAGCTATATATGCAACTCAATTTGAAGTTTCTGAAGAAATAGTTGATCAAACCAGAGATACAACAAAAATACAATTAGAACTTTCTTATGAATCTCAAAGTGTAGAAACAGAAGAAATGTTGGTAGTTAAGTTAAATAAAGAGAAAACAGAGGGAGAGGTTCCTGAAAAGTTAAATTTTTCGGTTAGAAGAAGTGATGGCGCATGGGAAAGTGACAAAACTGAATTTGACACCACTGGAGAAATAGTAGATCTTTCATTAGTTGAAGGGAAACCAAATACGTTTGAAATTATAGTTACTAACGAAGGAGGTGATAAACTTGATTGCGAACCCTATGAAATTACGATTATTCAAGGAGTTAAAGCAGGAAATGCAACCTTAGCTTATTCTTATGGGGTTGAAGCATTGGGTGATAATGGTAAGGCTAATTTCTTTTATTTCAAAGGCTTGGAAAAAGGTGTTACCATGCCTGCTAGTGGAGAAAAAACTGGATTAAAAACAATCAAGGATATTAGACCTGGTACTGATGATGAAATTAATATATCTATATATCAAGGAGGAAATGATGCAGAGGGTACTCGGGCAATTAATCAAATGTATGTCCACACTGTTAAGCTCACTGGAAATGATATTTCAAAATTACTTCCTAAAAATTCAGAAGTAAATTTGTTTTTAGAAATTATCAGAGATGGAGTAATGAAAATGTCGGTGGATATTCCATATTTGAATGATACTATTGATGTTGACTTTGATGTGCAAAAACAAAAAGATGAAGATGATTCTTGGTTTGATGATAAGTTGATAGAAATTGAAGAAGAGATAAGTCAACTTGAAGAGAATAATGAAAGTTTAGATAAAAATGAACTTAATAAGATTAAATCTGAAGTACAAGAGGCAAAAAACAATTATGAATCTAGAAAAAATGACTATGATACTAGAATGAAAACAAGAGACGATTTAAGGAAGTCATTTAATAAGTTAGATAAATTAGAACAAGGTGCATCATGGCCAAATAAAGAAAAAGCATTAAAGGATGCATATTATAAACTTGAAGAACAAAACAATGAAAGTAAAAACAAGAAAATTGAAGGTGAGCTTTCAAGAATAAAAGGACAAATGGAGACTGTTATCAATAATAAAGATAGTAAAATGGCACAAGAATTAACTGATGAATTACTTGGTTTAATGGTTGGTTTACTTGAAAGCAACCACGGTGTTGCAATTTATATTGGACTTTTACAAAATTTTAACGAAGGTTTTGATTCTCAGCCATGGTCTGACAAATCAAAAGCAAGAACAATTCTTGATAAAGGTCTAGCTGAAGCAGCTTCTAATCCTAGCAAAGAAAGAATTTTATCCTATTGTAGGGAACTTTGGCAACTTCTTCCCAATCCAAAAGGATCAAGCAGAGATGACATTTTAGGAAATTAATCTATGATATGAGTTTTAAGAAGGGATATATAATAAATGATAAATATGAAATAAAACATTTAATTGATTCATTTGCTTTTTGCGAAACCTTCAGTGCAAAAAACTTACAAGATTCTAAACTGGTAAACATAAGTGTTTATAATGCTTCAAAAATTTCTAGGGATGATTTAGATAATGATGGAAACCTAAAAGAAATATCCTATTTAAAATTAGGAATACCTGGACTTCCAACTCTAATTGATTATGGGGAGTTTAGTCATGAACTTGAAAAGTTTAGATATATCAGTTCGAAATTTATTAGTGGAGAAAGCGCCTTAGACAGGATTAAAAGAGTTGGCCCATTGAGTGATATTGAGGCCGTAAGTATTATTGAAAAAGTGATTAATATTGGTAATACGCTACATAATTCTAATCCCCCAATTCTATTGAATGGATTGTCCTTAGATAATATTATGTTTGATTTATCATCTGGATCAGAAAAAATAATGCTCAGGAATTTAATTAATTTAAGAAATTTTGAAAGTTCTTTTAAGTTTACTCACATCGACGGAGTATCCCCATTTTTGATTTCGAGTGAATCTTTCAATAATGTTTTTACCCCTAAATCTGACCAGTTTAATATTGGCGCACTATTATTTCATTTAATTGAAGGAATTCCACCATGGTTTGTTGAAAAACAAACTAATTTGAATAACCCAGATGAGGTGGATGTTTTTTTAGAAAACAGAAATAATCCATTAAATTTTCTAAATAATCAAGACGATCATTTAAAAAATATTATTACAAAATCTTTAGACTCTGATTCTGATAAGAGATTTGATTCCTTAAATAGTATGTTAAAGTATTTGAATAGAGAGACTTTGCTAGAAAAACAAAACTCTAAACCTGTAAAAGAACATAAAAAAACAGGTAATGGTTTCAATGACATTGGTGGAATGGATTCACTTAAAGAATTACTTAAAACTAAAGTTTTAGATGTTCTAAATAAACCTGAACATTTTAAAAAATATGGTGTAACTGTTCCAAACGGTATGCTTTTATATGGTCCACCTGGATGTGGTAAGACATTTATATCCGAAAAGTTTTGTGAAGAAGCAGGGTATAACTTTTTTTTAATCAAACCATCTGATTTAAGTTCTATTTATGTTAGCGGAGGTGAGGAAAAAATAGGTAATCTATTTACCCAAGCTGAACAAAACTCTCCAACTGTTATTTGTTTTGACGAGGTAGATGCAGTTATGCCTAAAAGAACTCAGGGTAGTCACCAGTCAATTTCATCCAGAGTAAATGAGTTTCTAGCTCAAATAAACAAATGTTCTGAAAGAGGAATTTTTGTAATTGCAACTACAAACAAGCCCGATTTAATTGATGAAGCTATACTTAGAACAGGCCGTTTAGAAATACAGTTGTATGTTGGACCACCTGATTTTGAGGCTAGAAAAAGTATGTTTGAAATATTCTTAAATAAAAGACATTCTGAAATAGGTATTGATTATGATAAACTTTCACAATTAACAGAAAACCTAGTTTCAAGTGATATTGATTTTATTGTAAACAAAGCAGCTCACGCTGCTGCTGTGTCCGATCAAAGAATATCGACTAAAATTATAGAAGATGTGATAAAATCATTTAAACCATCGGTATCAAAGACTACAATAGACTCCTACAGTCAAGCTCATAAAGAGTTTGAGAACGAGGATACTAATAACAAAATAGACAAGCCAAGAATTGGATTTAAAAAATAATATTATGGAAGCAATTAATTACAAAACTATTTTATTAGAAACAGCGGTATCTGCCATTGCCTGCGATGGTGATATTGATGATAGAGAGATAGAAGCTCTTAAAAATATTGAAAAAAACTCCCCCTACTTTTCATCTGAAGATTTATCAGACAACTTAGAAAAATCTTTGAAAAAATGTAGTTCTGATACAACTAAATATCAAAAGTCTGTTTTTAATAAAATAAAGAAAGGAAAATTAAACTTATTACAAGAACTTACTTTAATGGAGATTTCTTTACGAATCATTGCGGCCGATGATATTGAAGAAGATTTAGAAAAGGAATTCATAATAAATCTAAGAAAATGTTTAAGTGTTTCAGATTTGATTCTTTTTCAAAGATTTGGTAAAATCGATTACTTAGGTATTTTAAACTATGAAGAGAATTTTATTGATTTTAAAAAAAATGATGAATCTGACAATATTGAAAGCTCATAAGTTATTATGTCTTCAGTTCAGTCTAGACATAAAAATAATGCAGAAAAATTTCTCCGAAAGTTTATTTCATCGGACGATTATTTAGTAGAATTATTTGACGCAAATATTGAAACTGATATTTATTATTTTCAATTTATTCCTTCTAAAGAGGAAAGTTCAATTTTTATTTTTAACGAATTAAGGGAATCAGTTGAAAAATTCAACTCCATTATCTCAAAATTTAATTCTAATTCATCATTTTTAGAATTAGATTTTAAATCTGTTGAGGATTGGTTTAATCTACATACTGGTGAGATTTTTTGTTTAAATCTTGATAACTGTAAAATTATGTTGTCCAAGGGAGTAAGCCTGTTCAGGATTGATATTTCACCTGTTCAGAGTCTTGATTGGACTGATATTACTGGCAATACAAATACTAAGGATATTGAATTTGGACATCCTTTTTCTTCACCTTTGTTAAAATCAATTATACCTGACTTTGAATTTGATATCAATTCCTCTGAATCTGTAATGATTTTATCAATACTATTTCAAATTCAATCCGGTAAAAACAACTCTTTTGTTGCAATTGAAAATTATCACAGTGTCGATGATTTTGAAAAATTTATTTCTTCAAGATTATTTAAAGAATTTGTTATGTATTCTGTCTTTAATATCTTTAATAAATCCATAGATATTTTTGAATCTCCTGCATTAAAAAAAGCTTGTGATAACTTAATTGAGTCATTTTCAAAATATGAACTAATCCAACTTTGTAATTCTCTGTTAACGATTGAAAAATCAAAAGGTTTTGAGCACAATATCGAAATTAATATCCTTAAACCACTTATTAAAAATATAGAGCAAAGAGATGTGTTTTTTTATTTTCATTTGAAACTTCAAAGATATTTTAACATTCAGGATGGTGAATTTATTTTATATATGGCAATGTATAATTCAAATGATGATAAGATATCTATACTTTCTGATAAACAAAAAGAAACTTTATTTATTGATATGGTCAATGAGTCTAATGATGATGCTATTAAAATTAGAAAATCATTAATTGGAGAATTGCCTATGAACCTAGTCGAGAGGCCAACTAGTCTAAAAGTTCAAACTAACGAAAAAACAACATTCGACCAGAAGGCTTTAGACCTTTATGAAACTGCATTTCAAAACATCAATAATCAAAGTTTTGATGATGCTTTAAATTGTCTAGAAAAATCAATTGAAATAGATCCTCTGATCTTGCCATCATACATTGCATTATCTGGTTTGTATATTAACAATTATGGTAGATATAAAGATGCAGTAAAAATTTGCTCAAAAATTATTGATTTAGACGGTTTTGAAAAGTCAAATGATAAAAATTATGCACAAATTTATGACAATAGAGGCTTGGCTAAGTCATACTTAGAGGATGAAGAAGATGCCATTAATGATTTTAATAAATCTCTACGCATAGATAATAATAGACCCATTACACTGACTAGTAGAGCTTTTTCTCAAATGCAAATTGGCAATAATTCACAAGCTTTAGATGACTTGAATGAAGCAATATTAATGGATGATTCAATTCCTAATATATATTTTAATAGGAGTAAGTGTAGACAGTCACTTGGAGATTTTCAAGGATCGTTAGAGGATTGTTTAATTGCTTTTGAGCGAGACTCCAATAATACTCACATACTTGAGCACAAAATGTTCTTAGAAACCTTAAAAGAAAGTGAATTGTGGGATGTGCTTAATAATCCCGAGAAAGAATAGTTATAAAAAATATTAAATATTTAATTAAATCAAAAACCAATAATAATGAAAAAATATTATGAAATATTAGGCCTTAAAGAAGGCGCAACAAAACAAGAGATTAAGAAAGCTTACAACAAGCTTTCAAAGGAACTTGATCCAAAGAAAAACAATAATGAAGAATTCTTTGTAGAAGAGACTAAGAAGCTTAAAGAAGCTTACGATAAATTAATGAATTCTTCTATTCTTAGTAATAAAAAGGTTGTAGGTAAATCAAATAAAAAAAAGGATATATCCTCATCCGATATAGGTAATGATAAACCTAATTTAGATAATAATACTAATCATCTAAAAAAAATCAGAATTAAACAGAATGTCTTAATTGTTGTAATAATGATTTTAATAGGTCTTAACGTTTTTTTATTTCAACAAATCAAAGGCGACAATAATTCCGCATCATTGGCAGAAGAATATATGTATGAGGCTAGGAGATACGCTAATTATGCAGAAGAATATATGGACCAAGCAGAAGAATATATGGACCAAGCAGAGGATTACATGAATGATGCATATTATTACAGTAATTAGATTTATAAAAGTTTATTTTATATAAACAAAAAGTGAAAATTGAACAAATACTATAAAATATTAGGGTTAGAAGAGGGTGCCTCTAAAGAAGAAATTCAACAAGCATATCAAAAACTTTCTAATGATTTAGATCCTTCTAAGAATGATAACTTAGATTTTTTTGTTGAGGAATACAAAAAAGTTCAAGAGGCATTTAAAAAATTAAATTTATATCATGAGTCTATTGAAAAAATAACTGTTGAAAAATTAGAGGAGGATAAAGAAATTGAATCTAATAAATCTGATGATTTAAGTAAAATTGATGAAAGTAAAGATCCACAAACCAAACAAAATAATAGGGTTAAATCAGGTGAAAACAAAAGTCATTTTTATAATAAAATAATGATTGGCTCTTTAGTCGTTGTAGTTGTTTTTTTTGGAATTACATACCTTGTTTTTCTAAATAAAATAAACAACTTCCAAAACAGTATTCCATTATTAACTAGTCAATCAAAAGAAATCCAAAATAACTCTAGAGAGTTTTGGGAAAATAAATTTTTTAAAGATCATCCTGAAATTGTTAATAAACATCTAACTGACAATACAAACAAAGGTTTTTTATATGATGAAAATGATAGAACTCGGACTAAAGATTCAATAATCACTTTCATGATCTATTCTAAGACTCTTTCATATGATATTTATACTCCTGATTTTTTTGAATGTGTTTATTACGACGCTGTTAATTCAGATATTTTTTGGAATCATTATATAGTTGGTTTGGACGATAAAAAAAGAAATCAAAAACCACTTCCTTTATATCTTGAGATGCAAAAAAGAATAAAACAAAAATATGGTTTAGAAGAAAAGGAATTTGAAGGTTTAATAGATATGGCTGGTGGTTTAAGTGTTTTTCATCTTGCTAAAGAGACAGAGTTTGATATAAAGTGTAAAAAATGTATTGATAACTACCAGGTTACTTACGTTACAAATTCTACTGCTATTAATGACTTTTATGATTTTACTGAAGAGTACTTAAAAATTAAAAAAGACACTGAAAACAAGAATCGTATTTTTTTAAAGAGATATAATGAATCTTTTAATAAAATAACTTTTGGTATTAGTCAAGCACTAAAAAATCAGCTTAAATCAAGATTAGATAAAGAAAACTTTCCAAAAAAATCTGGAGAAATAAACACTTTTTTTGGTTCAACAGAAGGTATTGATAAAATTAATTATTCATTAGAAAGGTATGATGAAAATCTTTCTTTATTAGATAAATATGCTGACGAGACTTTTAAAACTTTTTATTCAACTAATTCCCTATCTACTGGATCTACACCCTACAGAGCTTGCTATGGAAGAAATCCATATTGTTCACCACCATATGGTTATGCAGAGTGTTCTTATATAGATGTAAGAAATTCAAATTCTTCTGATGTGGTTGTAATAGTTAAAAAAAATAATATTGTTTACTCACATGCTTATATTAAAGCTGGAGGGTATCATAAGTTTAAATTAGGGAATGGTTCCTTTCAAACATTTTTCTATTACGGAAATGGTTGGAACCCAAATAAGTTTATAAAAAACACAAGTTGTGGAAAAATTATTGGAGGTTTTGTTAGTGATGAATCACTTGATAAAGATAATATTATAAACCTTAGAAATAGTTCTATAACTTATACTTTATATAGTGTTGAAGGTGGTAATTTTAGTCCTAAGTCAAGTAATAAAAATGAGGCATTTTAAATATATTATTTCTGTTTTTTTAATAAATATAATTTATTCTCAGGATTGTATTAAAGGAGATTGTAGAGATGGCTATGGAGAAAAAAAGTGGGATAAAACATCATGGTATAATGAAGATGGATCATTAAGCTCACAATCGGAATATTTAGAGGGTAGAAGTCATGGAAAAACTATTATCTATTATGATAGTGGAAAAAAACTTGAAATGAATTATGATAGAGGTGTTTACGTTAAGAAATAAAAAAACACCCCATTATGAGGTGTTTTTCAAATTTAAATAAAATCTAAAGTTTAAACTTTTGCAGATTTTACAGTTTTGATGATTCTTCCAGCAATTTTGTACGGGTCTCCATTTGATGCTGGCCTTCTGTCTTCAAGCCATCCCTTATAGCCTTTTTCAACTGTCATAATTGGAATTCTTATAGATGCACCACGATCTGAAACTCCATAGCTGAATTCATGTATTGATTGAGTCTCATGATCACCTGTTAATCTTTGATCATTGTAAGCTCCATAAACTTCAATATGTTCTTTGACTACAGGTCTAAATGCTTCACAGATTTTTTCATATGTTTCTTTTGACCCGCAAGTTCTAAGAGTTGTATTTGAAAAGTTAGCATGCATACCTGACCCATTCCAATCTGTAGCACCAAGTGGCTTTGGGTGATATTCAATAGCTAGGCCATACTCTTCAGCTAATCTTTCTAAAAAATATCTAGCAATCCACATTTCATCACCAGCCTTAGCAGCTCCCTTTGCAAATGT
>CEVX01005724.1_pt1 | contig 14092 bp, 6 predicted proteins | sample 356561 | NCBI WGS metagenome assembly CEVX01 (sample SAMEA2623886, study PRJEB7988) | marine metagenome | biome: marine biome (ENVO:00000447); feature: surface water layer (ENVO:00002042); material: "saline water (ENVO:00002010), including plankton (ENVO:xxxxxxxx)" | depth 5 m | reverse complement strand
CAACTATTAACAGTTCCACCTCCTGTTACATATAAAGCATTATCAGTAGCAGGAGTTCCTAATATTTGTGAATTTCCTACCTGAGTTACCGTCCAAGGAAAAAGGAGTGGATTTCCTACTTGAGTTGTATTTCCAGTTATATTAAGAGCCCAAGGAGTTCCATCATCACCCTCTAACCTTGTGTTACCCTTTACATGAACTGAACGACTTGCAGGGGTACAATCTGGATCTTCATTCTTAGTTCTTGCTACCATTAGTGTAGCAACGTTTTTTTCAAAACCTCCTACTTCTTGATTAGGAGCACCAAGAACAACTGGACCTTCCATGTGAGCAGATCCATTGATTTTTATATCTCCTTCTTTAATAGCAGGAACATATCCAGTTCCTACTCTTAACTGTCCACCAACAGTTACGTCGTCAAATGTATAAGACATTTTTAACCTCCTACCTCTCCAGATGCTGAACTTGCCACTACATTATTTTTATCCACTACTGGTTGCCCATTAGTCTTAGAATTTTTAACAGCACAAGCATCAGTAACACCTTTAATTAAAGATCCATATATTGTCAAACATGTATTAGCAGCTATATCCATAATACCTGTAGTAGTAATTTTTGTCAATACCTTAGAGTCAAAAATTATCTTTTTAGTTTCATGAATAGTAAAAGTTTCAGTAGCAGTGCATTTAATATGACCTTTAGAACCACCCTCACCAATAGCAATCAACTCTATGTCAGTTCCTTGCAATCTAATCTTACCATTTGTAGCAGTTATACAAATATTTCCATTAATAGCATTAATAGCAATAGTATCTTGAGGTTCAGTATTATCCTCCCCTGCTAAAACTTGAAAATTGCCAGGACTTATTGAAGAAGTCCACCCTTTCCTCTGACCATCAACATCCAAAAATAAACTATGACGACCATCAGGAGTGTCAAGCATCACACCTGCGGTAACATCAGCCTTTTTATGAATATGACCAAATTTAATTGATCCCTTATCAGTGCCATATTTTACAGCACTATAATTTTGTTTTGAAGTAATAGTAGGATTAGATTCCTTTCCTACTTGTTCTCTACCTGGAAGTCTAGAAAGACCTTGATTACGTGCTGAACCTTGTGCCATAATTATTAAATAAGATTATTTGGAGTACCAGGAATGTTAAGTCTTGGATCATTACTATTAATGTCTGTACCCTGTCTCTGAATTGCAGATGGAGGAGTAGTAACTGTAGCATCGATACTTTCCTGTAGTGTATCATAAATCTGAACCAATTTACCAGGAGTTTCATAATATCCTGCATAACGAATACCATCTTTATAGAAGACAGAACCATAGTAAGGTTTACCATCATAGAATCCTGTTCTCTTCAATCCAACTAAATCAGTGACTTGAATCAACTGCTCAGGTCTAGGAATACCAATAGGATCTCTAACTATTTTAAATTTAGGTGCAAATTGAGCACCAATTCCTGTAGGTACTTTAGGATAGACTGATCTAACATTAATTTCAGGCCATTCAGTAAATCCACTTGGAGGTTGTGTAGGTGGTCTTTCTGTTGGAAGTTCTCTAGGGTCTTCACTTGTAGTTAATTCTGGATCACCAGGAGGTACAGGAGGTCCTTCAGGAGGTGTAATTTCTCCTCCTCCAAGAGGAACCTTAGTTATTTGACCAAAAGGACCAAACTCAGGTTCAAAACATTGTTCTTCACCAGTAACAGTATTCTTAATACATACAACATCTCCTGGTCCATAATTAATTCCACCTGTGTCAGTTGGAATAAGATCAGTCAATTCCAAATTAACAGGATAAGAAGGTGTTGTATCTCCAGGTGAGATAGGAGGTGTCCACCCATTACCAGGATCATAGACAACCACATCAGTAACAATACCAACACCAGATATTTTCTTTGGGCATGGAGGTGGAATAAGAGAAGCAGATATTCCCATAGGATTATCCGTCCAAGGTTTAGCAACTCCTGTTCCCAATTTAGTTTTCTTAGTAATTTTAATTGCGACAACTGCAGGGTTTTGACTAAAAGGTGCTTGAAAATCCAAATTAGTTAAAATTACTTCTATTTTATGTTTTCCTCTTGTAGCTTGAAACATATGAATCTGCATACCATCTTGCACATAATGACCAGCTTTACATATCTCATGACCATCAAGTTTAACAATTACTGAATCATCTGCTGCTGCTTGTATGTCATAAGTTCCCCTTTCAGGAAAATCAACATCCTCCCATATAAAATTCCACGTCTTACCATTAAAATTAGCTATATACTCTTCATCGGTGTTCCAAGTAGGAGTAATAAAAGGACCTAAAGGACCATTTGAATAAGTGCTTATTGGAGGACCAGAATAAGAAACTCCATCTTTTACTGATCCACCACTCAATCCTCCACCCAATATAGTCTCAACTGAATCTTTAGAAGGAACTTTAAACTTACAAAATCTTCCTTGCATACCATAAAACTTTCCATCAGAAACAGAACATATAAGATCATCAAAAGAAGTATCAGTCCAATCTTCCATCTGAACCACTTGTTCTCCTTTGTTTCTTAATTTGATATTTGAATTATTATTTTGATTTTCAGCTGCATTTGGTGGATATATGTAAACATCTTTTGTTACAGTTCCACTTCTACCTGTTCTAGTCCAAACTTTATCACCAACAGCAAATTTATCAATAGCAACACCAGCAGTTCTTGGATTATCACTCCAACTTAAGGTAATAGTTGTTCTAACTCTTTCTGCTGAAATACCTCCTATAACTTTAAATCCCTTACCATCATCAGTAAATTTAACTGTACCACCAACCGTTTTAACAATTGTAATTGTAGCATTGGCATCATTACCATCACCATCTTTTAATTTAACAGTTGTTCCATTATTAGTTACATTTATAGGAGAATTTGCTGGATGCAACCCAGTATATACAACAGGAACATTACTACTTTTAGCTTTTTTACTATTACTTGTAAATTCAACCTCATATTCTTTACCAACTTCCACATTTACCGTTTTAGTATCATTAAATTGGTTGCTATCTCCATACGCCTTTCCAGCAGAATATAAACCTTTTATATCAATATTATTACCATATAAAGAAGCTGAAGAAGATTTAATAATAACATCTACATTAGTAGCTCCCTTAGTAACTTTTTTAGTTGAACTTTGTTTTTCAGCCCAATCTGCAGTGCTAAAAATCTTTTTATCAATAAAAGACCAATTCTTTTTCTGATCATTACTTACTTCAATTCTTATTTCATGCTGACCTGCTTCTAAGAATTTTTTACCCATAACAGGAGATGCTGAGTCATATAGACTAATTCTCGGTTTTGTACTTGGTCCAATAACTTCTTGATCATCAATAAAAACCTTACCATTATAATCTACACTAGCCTTCACTCCATAAAATCCTTTATAAGGAGCATCAACTATCCATTTATTTGAATATGCAACTCCAGCACCATCACTATTATCAGTTCCTAAAGGAGGAATAGGAGAAATAGCATAACGATTCATAAATTTAGCCCATCTAGAGTTTCTAACTGGATACCAAGAATGGTCAATATTCTTAACGTCTCTAGTAGTCCACATGGGATTATTAGGGCATCTACCTTCTTGCAATTGAGGTGGTTCTTTAAAATAATCTTTATCAGGTAAAGGAGCATCAATTGACATTGCCACACCCATCGGATTTTGATTCCAAGACTTAGCAGAAATAACCTCTATATGATTAATAACAAAAGCAGTCTTAACATCCACAGCAAGAGCCATAGGATTTCCCTTTGCCAATGGCTTACCTGGAATCTGTTCTAATTCAGCTTTTAAACTATAAGTACCATGTCTAAAATACATAACCTCAAATGATTTTCCTGTTGCTGTAGAACCATCTCCACGAATTTTAAATCCATCCTTTCTTATTACAATATCTTCTCTTCCAGGATGACTAAATGTAAGAACTACATTATCATCAACCATTATTTCAACCGAATAATTTCCATCTTCAGGAAATTTAAGATTACTCCATGCAATTTCATGAGTTCCTGCATAATCATCATTAGAGGCATTTGGATAATCAGGATATCCTAATACATTTTCACTAACCTTTTCAACTTGACTAATTGGAGTAACTCCAGTAATCTTTAAATTACCATTCTGATCATATCCATTATCATAATCATCATCATAACCAATAGTTGTTTTATCAACACCTATTAATGAACCAGCTCCACTACTAGCTCCAATAGTTTTGACTCGATATTTTTGTCCTGCAGTAAATACACCATTACCTTTATCATTAGCATATCTTCTATTAGGATCTCTTCTTAAAACAATATCATCACTATCTGTTTTTATTTTAATTTCAGTTAATGCCAAAGAAGATATTCCTGGTCTATCATTTACATTCAACTCAAAGAAAACTTTCACCTTCCCAGTTCCAGTTACTTTCATATAGTTTTTACCACCTTCCCTCAAAAACTTAACAGTAGCTTTTGACTCTGTAACAACATTCCTAGTTACCTTCTTCTCAACTTTACTAATAGGAGTAGGATCAAATGGAAGAATACCAAATTTATTTAAAAAACTAGCATCTTTACCTGCTCCAGGATTTATCTTCCACAACTGTCTATTTGCTTTTTGAATCCAATCAGCAGTATTAAAAACAGTAGTAACACCATCACTTCCTGTAGAAGATGGATCCTCAGAGGGACGATTAAGTGTAAACTTACAAGTGCTGCCATTTATATCATAAAACTTTCCTTGAGAAACAGAACATACAACATCATCATAAAAAACCTTTTGATCTTGTACATGAGGAATGTCTTCCATCTGAAGAACGGTTTCCCCCTTTGTTCTCAATTTAATATTAGAAGTATTATTATACAACCCATCAGATGAAGGTGGTGATAACTCAATAGTATGACTTTGACTTCCACTTCTCCCAGATTGAGTCCAAGTTTTACCTCCTATTTTAATACTACCAACAGCTTGTCCAGCAGTTCTAGGATTATCACTCCAAGTTAATGAAAGGGTGGCTTTACCATATCCCTCAATACTCTTTCCATCATCAGTAAATCGTATGGTCCCTTGTGTAATTACAAAAGAAGCATTGCAATCACCACCATCACCATCTTTTAAACATAATCTAGTATTATTATTAGTAACTTCAACAGGATCATTTGCACTATTCAAACCAGTAAATGAGATTTGACTAGCATTATCAGGTTGATTAGATCTATCAACCGCACTACTTTTTAATGTTACTTGATATACTCTTCCAAACTCAACAGTTTTTTCAAAACTTTCTTTTACATCCTTACCATCACCATATGGTTTTTCTACACTAATCCCTAAATCAGTAATCTCAAATAAAGCACCAAAAAGACTAGCAGTAGCAACATTAAATTTTACTTTATTAGAAGTTACTTCTTTTACATTTTTAACTACCTTTTTCATCTCCTTGAAAAGGAAATTCTCAACATCTATTCTAATTTTATGAACTCCTGAAGGTATAAATCTTTTAATTACTGTGGGTTTAGATAAACTAGGACCTTCTGTAATGGCAGATCCAAGTTCAATTTTTGGACCTAATGGTTTACTATCAATAGAAAGAACTGCTTCATTATCAGCTTGAACCCTAAAGACATAATCACCATCCCAAGGAAAATCTTCCTCCCACTCAAATGTGTATGGTTTTGCTGCCATATCACTTCCTTTCACGTTAGATGGTGAAATTGGTGATATTGCAAATTTATTCATAAAATTATTTTTATCATAATCATAATATTGCCCAAAGAGATAAGTTTTAGAAGGCATAACAGGAGTTCCTTCTATCTGAACTTTTCTCCATTCAGGCATGGTCTTCATTTCTTCTTTAATCTGTGATAAACTCGATCCACTCGATTGCTTCTTTTTCCAAAATTGTAAACCTTCTGGATCAGGATCTCTTCCAAATAATTCTAAATAAAGATTAGCTATAGGATCATTTGTACCTGGAACTGCACCCCATGCCCAATGATATACATCATATTTTGTTCTAGTTGTTGCTTCAGGAGCAACCACTCTAAGGGGGGGATGTTGTCTAGTTGTCCACCATTCAGTAATCTTTTTATTATCTGTATCCCATTTAGTTCCACCACCAGTTTTTATAGATGCTAAAAGTCTTTGGTAATTATCAATTCTCTTAGCCATTGGATCTCTTGATGATCCAATATACATTCCTGGATCCCAATCACCTATGACTTTTCCATCAGGACCATATAGTTTTCCAAAACCTACACCTTCTAATGGGGGAATACATTGATCCAATATATATTCTTCAAAATCATTTTCTGAATCATATTCTTCTATAAGGTAATCCGTCCCACCAACTCCAGTCTTAACAAGTGCCAAAGCAACAACACCTGAACCAACTCCACGATCATCTCTAATATCAACAATGGGAGAATACTGATATCCAAATCCACCATGAACAACATCCACAGCCATTAATGAACCATCAGCACCTACTACAGGATTAGCTTGAACTCCTACACCACCTCCACCATAAAAATGGACTCGTGTGGTATCACGTTCCAGTGCCTTACCACTAGCATCATAAATGAAATCATCATTAAATTGAGTGCTGCCACCTACAGCAGGAGCAGGAGTTCCTAATGCATCATCAATACTCTGACCACTATTACCTTCCCCATTTAAACCAACAATACCTCCACAACTACCATCTGCTCCAGCGTTAGCTTTAGGAAGCATAGCATCTGGTTGTAATTTATTAACATCATTAATATTAAGATATTGTACTTTTTCCCTATTTCTAAATACAAAAATTGTTCCTGGATTTAATTTGGCGTAGTGATTCGCATCATACAATCCAACATTATCTACAAATCCTCTATCGGTTGATATATAACCGACTCGGATGTCACATTTAGTTGCTGGTCCAAAAAGATCGAAAGACATATATTAGTTCTCTATAACAGTTATTTATTAGTACATATTAAACTCAGATTCCTGAGCAGCATTTTCTGCAACTGCTTCAGCTATCTCATCAGCTTCAACAACCCCACCATCATTTACAAGATCAACATCTGGTGTTGCTTTAGTGGGTTCACCAAATGGAAGTTGTGGTGCTCTTGGAGCTATAGAATCAATATAATCATCACCAACTAAACCACCATATCCGTTTGTAATTCTATCAAGATGTTTATTAGCAGAAACCTCTACTGCTTTTGCACTAGGTAATGCAGTTTGTGCTTGAGCTCCACCCCCATCACAAAAAGTATAAAAATCAGATACAGCTGAATTAGGAGGAACTTCAAAAGGAAAAACATTCATTTTAATATTTTCAAAATTAAGAGCAGATGTAAGACTTCCTTTAATATTTCCCAACTTACTAAACAAAGATGACATTCCTCCACCTATATCTGCTGTATCACCAAAAGCATCTCTCAAAAATCTATCAATGCCACCAACTAAACCATTATTTGTCTGTTCAATTAAATCTTTATTAACAGCTAAAACAGTAGATATTACATCTTCAGAGGTACACATAGGAACTTTAGGTAATGCCTTTGGTTTATCACCAATACTTGTATTATTTGCTGCTCTTGCTTGAAATTGTTCTGTCAGATCATCTATTTTTAAAATCTTAGATATAATTCCTTCTATCAATCCAGCATTACTATTTGACATTTTATTATATGTTGATAAAAGATTTTGACTCAACCCATCTTTAACATCAAGAAAATCCATTCTTTTATAAGCAGGTAAAGCAGAAACTGCCTTAGTCATCTCTTTATTCATTGCTTTTTCAGTATATTCCATCATCTTATCCATAACAACTTTCATATACTTTGATTGTCTTTTAGAAGACTCAGATACCATCTTTTTCATATTAGTGGTTCCTTGTGTCATTGATACTGCATCTGTGTAACTTTGTAATGCATTCATTCCTTTATCAATATCCTGAACCAAATTATCCATATCAGTCTGCATTGCTTTATTAGAAGATTCTACAATATTATCTGGTTTTAATACAACTCTCTTAACTGTACAAACATCATCTCTCTTAAGATCAGCCGCAGTCTGTATCATTATGGCTTCACCCTCAATGGTGGCACCAGGTTTAACAGGTGATCTTGGAGAGTTTGCCTCTTTAACTCTAGAGTTTATTCCTGATCTAACTCTTTTTCTAACTAATCTCTGTGATTCTTCGGTTCCTAATTGTTTTACTTCTGCTTCTGCCTTTGCACTCATAATATCTGCCATTTGTGCAGGAGTTATATCCAAATTAGCAGGTAGTCCAAATTGATTTAAACCAACTCCAGGTGCAGGTTTAGCTCTTTCTTGCTCTGATATTTTATCCGTTGGTTTCTCTACTTTTTTATCAGTATCAGGTGGAATAGGTTTAGTTTGTCCACTATAATCTTTAGTACCTTGAGAATATCCACTAACACAAACAGTTTTTCCAGAAGTAGTATTCGTAACTTCATCATCACCAATAGTAGTTCTTGTTTCAGTTTGAGAATTATTTCCCAATACTCCCATAATAACAGGTTGTTGTTGGGATTTGCCATCTAAGAAAAATCCAAAAACAATATTACCTTGTCTGATCATTGGGGTTTGACCAGAGTTCTGTAAATATGCTCCCGCTGTTATGGGATACATTACATTTGCCCAAGGAAGATTTTCAGATTTAATGGCAGTCTCACCCAAATCATGAAGACCAAAAATCCTTACTTTGTATCTGTACCCCCAACCCTTAATAGTTTCTGGAGAAGGAAATTTACCAGGTATAATATTATCGCGCCAATAAGAATCATCGGCGACTTGTCCAATCCACCAATAAAAATCTTGACCTATAAATCCTTGGTTAAATCCTTCTGCCATAGTTTAATCGTCGTATACCCTACACTCAAATGAATCAGGATGATTATCACAATACACCTCTAGGTGCTGATCCTCATGTCGTGTGTGCCAATCATTAATCTTAGCATCACCAGGATTCTCTTCATTCTCTTCATGAGCATGAAAAGCATCATTGTGCATTTCTAAATCCTTTTCAGAGTACTCGATCATACCATGATTTACATGTTCTTTATGATCCTTTGGATCAATATAAGATTCATGATTTAAATCGTGATCTGGAACTTTAGTAGTCATAAAAAATCTCCATTACATTTGTATTTATTATACACTATTTGATAAAAGGTAAGAAGTTGGGATCCATAACTTTATCAGCATTTGATGATGATTCATTTTTAGTAGGTGTTCCCACTCTGCCAAAGGAATCTCTACTTAATACCAACTTAGTATAAGTTTCTTTGGAAGTAACATGATGACACAAATCTGTTATAAGATATACTCCACCATCTTCTTTATTTACTTCATCAGAACAAGCTTTGTTTTCACTAGTTCCAGATTCAGGAATATCCATAAAAACTGTATCACCTGCATGTAATGAAAAATCACCAGGTATAACAATAGTTATTTGAGATGCAAATAATTGATTATAACGTCTTATTGATTGATTAAAAATCTTACTATAATCAAAGTTTATTTTCTTTGATTCGTCAAGTTGTCCCTCAATAGGACCATAATTAAGTTGTCCTGTAGATATTATATTCCAAGTAGTTCTAGTAAAAGCAGTATCGGCTTTATCAGAATTAAATTCTGGAGTTGGAAATGGTAATCTTTCTCCTGCTGTTTTTATTTCCTCATTGTTTACCTTTTTTTGTCCTTCCTCACCCAAAGCATCTTCAGAAGCACACTCCCAAGTACCCTTAAAAGGATCTAATAAGAAACTACGAGTAGAATATGCACCCATTTGTTTTTTTCTTTGAATATCAATACGATTATCCATTTCTAAAGATAATGCCTTAATCTTATATCCTGCAGGTGGATTGGGGTCGGCACTTTCATTATAAATTATTGATGTTTTTTGCGTACCAGTCAGTAAAGTGTCAATCGATTTAAAGTGAAATCCATTTGAAGTTTCCCAAAAGAAATATCCTGCGGTATTTCCCTCTGATCCCTGATTTTTAGAAGAAACTGCCTTCTTTGACAACTCATTTATAGTATAAAATGGTTTTTTATTATTTCCAATATATTGCAAACGATCTTTTGTGTCTTCTATATCTAAATCCTTTTTTGTTTTTAAATTATCCTTTAAAATATTTTCAACTTCCTCAGATATCTGACCCGACAAACAATGTCTTACTCTAGACCAACCTTCCTCATTATCTATAAATTCTTTTGATGTTAAATCAAGTTCGTAGGCTTTATTAGTTGTTTCCCCATCAGTAGGGATAGAAGTTATTTTATTAATAAAAAGATTGTTATCACTTGTAAAGTCTAAAGTATTTCCTTGATTATCAGTAAACTTTAAAAAACTTTTTTCACCTCCTTCAACTGGCAATCCCTCAACAACACCAACTTTACCTTTATTACTTCCCCCAAACCTAGTTTTTTTTCTGGGTAATGTATTACCAGTATCAGTAAAAATTACCGACGCTCTGACACTATCTTGCAAAATACTTTCCCAATATTGTAATCTAACTGTTCCACCTAATATACTAACACCAACATCAGCACTTTTTTTAGAAATAAGATCCAATCTTTGAATAAGAGATGGCTCAGAAGATTTTCCAGGTATATTTAAACCCTTCTGTTCTTTTCTAAAACTTGGTGTTCCTGGAATACTTCCACCTAAAATAGACATTTAATTTATCATCTCCTTACTTATATTTAACCACCTTCGTAAAGGTTAGAATAAGGATTTTCTCCTCCACCTCCACCTAATACTAATGGAACAAAAGATTCTTTTTGATCTTGATATTCATTTGATTCTGAAGGAGAAGGTGGAATAACAATTATTTCTTCTTCTGCACCATCTTCATAAGAAGCAAACTCACTAACACCCTTGGCTTTTACAGAATTGACATCAAGTGGAAGAATATTATTACCATTACCTTTAATATCATAACCACCAAACTCTAAAGTAGCATTATATCTAGATTTAAGTGCGTTTAATTGTTTTTCTATAGCAGAAGTATCACTTCCCCTTTTTTCAGTTTTTCTTTTTTGATATTCTAACATTCTAATTTGACTTTCCAAATAATCTTGCTGTGCTCTTTCAAGAGGTACACCTTCCTCTAAAGAATCAGGATCAACTTTACCTCCCTTTACACTATATTTTATACTATCACTAAAACTAGATGTAGTAGTTTTAGTGAGTGGAGTAATTTTCTTCTTACTTCGTACATCTCCTAATTTATTAATACCTCCAAATAAATTTCCCTTATGATCAAGGTCTGTTAAATCACCCAACATAAAATCAATAGATCCCTTACCAATCCTTTGTCCTAATGAATCACCTCTCTTATCAAAATCAGTAAGTCCCATTGTTGCCAAATCAGCAAGACCAGAAACAACTCTTCCCAAACCTTTTGGTTTTTTATCCTTTCCCCCTTTCTCAGTTATTTTTTCTATCTTATGAACTTTCTCTCCAGATGGTTTACCCTTAAGAAGATCCTGAGTTGCTATCAAATCAGGTGTAGTTAAAAGAATACTTCCTTCTTTAATTGCAGCTTGACGACTCTTGGTTTTACCATCCTTAGTATATCCCATAGCATCTGTTCCTTCCTTACCATAGATGCTTCCAAATGCTCCTTTATCTTTAGCAAGTAATCCTAGAGAAAATGCATTTACAATCTCTCTAAACTGTTCTCTAATTCTTGCATCAAACTTACCAAGATTTTCTCTTTGCTTTGCTTTACCTGCATCATCAAGAAAAGGATATCTTACTAACTCTATCAAATATCTAAAAGGTGCTCCAACAATATCTAAAGTAGTACCAATAATTCCTGTAATAAAATTAAATCCTTTAATAATCTGAAGGATTCCCCAGTCTACTGCCTTTCTTGGGTCTGTCCACCACTTTTCTTTATACCTTTTAAACCATGCATCTTCTGCTTCCTGACCTTTTTTCTTAATCTGGAATGCACCTTCACCAAGACCAGATGCAAGAAGTCCAGCACCTGCTACAATTCCTGCCGCTGCACCTGCCCCTATACCTCCTGCGGTTGCTCCTGCTCCTCCTGCTGCTCCACCTGCTGCTCCACCTGCTGCCGTTGCTGCTGCTCCTCCTGCTCCTCCTGCAAAAACACCTGCCATTATTGCGAATCCCACTCCTATGGCAGCTACACCCATTATCACTTTTTTTAGTGTACCCATAACAGAATCAAATGTTTGAGCAGCATCCTCACCAAAAGTATTTTTTATAACACCTCGTGTCCAATCATATGCCTTATATCCAATATCAACAGCAGATACCAATACATTAAGAGCAACTCCACCTAAGTAAATAACAAAATCTGCAAAACGTGCTAAACCTTTAAGCAATGGCATCAATTTAGGTAACCAATCAATCAACCTTACAGCTAACCATCCAAAAAGAACCGTTCCAAAATATTTTTTTACTTGACCCCAAAAACTTGTAACTTTTTTAGGAAGAGGTAAATTAAATCTCGTTTTTTCTGTCTTTGGAGCACCCTCTATTTCTTGCTCATCTTCTTTTCTATCTGATTTTTCTTGATCCTTTATCTGTTTCTTTTGTTGAACTTTTTCTGCAGCAAGAGTTCCTTTTAATAACTTATCAATTTGTAAAACTTTTTCCCTAATAACCATTAAAGAACCAAATTTAGTTTGAGTTTCTGTTTTCGTAATAGCAGTTATTGGTGAAGATACTGGGACTATGTTACTCGAACCAGACTTAACAATTGCTCCACCTTTTTCCATATTACCACCACCCATCAATTTTTCAGCCTTTACCTTTCCCACTTTAGGTTTTTTCTTTCTATTCAAAAGTTTCTTAGTAGCTACCTTTTTTACACTACTCTTTAATAAAGATTTTCCTAATGCTGCCCAAGCCATTATACACTAATCCCCAATACTCTTATCTTATCCGCCGACCTCATTGATGTAGCACTAAAATTTGGAATCTTTTTATTTCCACCTGCTGGAGGACTAGAAGAAGTAGATTTATTCAATTGATCTTGATAAGCAACTGTCACTTTTGATTTCTTAGAAGATGGTGATATATCCAAATCCTTATCTTTACCACTAGCAACTTTCATGGCATTCATATTAACCATTTTACTAGGATCACTACTTATTGGCCCTAATATACCACTACCACTAATATTAGATTTTACAGGTGTTGCAGATTTTGTAGGTGTTGCTTTAGACCAACCCATTTTCATATTAACATAATCTTCAGTTGACATTGCCATCTCTTTATCAATAGCACCACCTACACCAGATAAATTCCAATTTTTAGATTTTATTATATACTTTTGCTTTCCAAGTCCAAACAAACCTCTTGGTTGCTTTTCCTTCCACATTATTTTCCCAAAACGTCCCGTACCAGTAACAATATCCTCTACTTTAATACCAGCATCAATAGCATCTTTATATGAATTAATTGTTCCTGGTTTTACTGTAACAAGTCCACCACCTTTCAATCCAACAATTTTTGAAGTCTCTCTTGGGTCTAAGAATTGTGTTCCAGACTCTTGATCTATTCTAATTGCTTCATCCCTTCTTGCATCTGATGCTTTCCATGCATCACTACTGTTAAGAATAGGAAAAAGAGTTTCTTCTGGCATATCTACAAGTCTTCCCCCACCATCAGGATATTGTACAACATCCATAAAATTTATATCCTCATATCCCTTTACCTTACGTATAGATTCAACAAGTTGGGTTTGATTTTCTATCAAATCAGGCATCCCAATAGAACCACCCAATTCAGTCAATGTTTCTTTATCCTCTATTACCTCACCACCTTTTGTTTTGAGACTAGATGTAAATGTTTCTTTATTATACATAAATTGATCTGGTAGAACTTGACCCATTCTATATCCTTCAGTTCCAAAATGAGATCTATCAGCTGCCTTCCCACCTTCTTTATATCCACCCATTATTGTTGGTCTATTGGTCCCACCTCCAGCAGCATTCATATTTGCAAGAGTATCAGCACCATACTTCTGAACTGCTCCTTTACTCATCACAAACTCACCAG
>CEVX01022692.1_pt1 | contig 14208 bp, 17 predicted proteins | sample 356561 | NCBI WGS metagenome assembly CEVX01 (sample SAMEA2623886, study PRJEB7988) | marine metagenome | biome: marine biome (ENVO:00000447); feature: surface water layer (ENVO:00002042); material: "saline water (ENVO:00002010), including plankton (ENVO:xxxxxxxx)" | depth 5 m | reverse complement strand
GAATTAATTGATAAAATTATCAGCTCTGCTGAAAGTTTAAAAGGTAAGGTAATAAATATAAATTTCCCTGATATCTCAAAAAACGAATATAAAGGTATTAAAGCTACTGGAATTTCTAAAAGAGATATTCCTGGAAGGCCTATTAAAATTGAAACAAATTCATCAAAGCCTGATGTTTATAGATATAGATACAACCTTTCTGGAGAGCCTCTTGCAGAAAGTTCTTTTATTACAGATGCAGAAGCAATTAAGAATGGTTATGTCTCTTTTTCAATCCTTGACTACAGTCTTAATTCAGAAAATTTTATCAATGATGCAAATAAATACATAAATGAGTAATTCAGGTTTTACTTTTAGAAGGGTAAGGGAAGATATGATTGAAAATCTTCTTGATCTAGGTATTAAAGACTTTAGGGTGCTGGACGCAATGTCTCAAATTCCAAGACATATCTTTCTTGATGAGACATTTTGGTCCAGAGCATACGAGAATAGATCATGGACAATTGGATACAAACAAACCATCTCACAGCCATATATAGTTGCTAAGATGACTGAGCTTTTAATATCTCATACAAACTCTAGAGGTAAAATTTTTGAAAAAGTTTTAGAGATTGGTTCTGGGTGTGGCTATCAATCAGCTGTATTGTCTTTCTTTGCTGAAAAAGTTGACGCAATTGAGAGAATCAAACCATTAGTTCAAAAATCAAGAGACAATATGAATAAATTAAAAATTAATAATGTAATATTTAAATATGGTGATGGATATCAAGACTGGGACAACTCAATTAAATATGATGGAATTTTATGTGCCGCATCTCCTAGGGAATATCCTAAGGACTTAGTTTCAATTTTAAAAAAAGATGCTAAGTTGGTATTACCGGTAGGAGGAGCATCTCAAAAACTGAACGTTATAAAAAAATGTGAGAACGATGAGGTTGAAGAAAGTTTTTATGATGATGTCTCTTTTGTTCCAATGCTAGCTGGTAAATCAGATGATGGTAATGATGCATGAAAGATAAAATTAGATATTTCATTGCAGGTGTCTTTATAGGTTTATCTGAATTATTACCAGGAATATCCGGCGCTACTGTTGCATTAATGTTTGGTGTGTATGAAAAAATATTAATTTTTTTAAGCAAATTTAAAGAACTAGATTTAATAATTCCTCTTTTACTGGGAATGGTTTTGAGCGTATTTGCATTCTCTTCTTTAATTAATTTTTTATACGAAAACTTCACAAATATTTTTATTTTTCTAATTGCTGTTTTAATGATTGGATATGGAATTTTCTTGGTAATAAATACATACTTAAAAGAAAATATTAGTAAGGGAAAATTTTTTTATATCAATATATTTTTTGCAATTTTAATCGGTCTTCACATAAATAGTTTTCATATTGATGGATATCAAGAACCACAAACTTTTTTATTAATATTATTTGGTTTTATAGCATGCTCTTTCTTACTCTTTCCAGGAATTTCAGGCAGCGCATTTTTATTATCAGTAGGAGCATATCCTTTGATAATAGGAAGTATTTCAAATTTAAATTTTGAAATTTTACTGCCTTTTGGAATAGGTATGGTAGCAGCATTAGTCTTGATGCCTAGATTAATTAACAAGGCCTATGAGAGATATGGTAAATCAATATTAGTATTTTTTGGTGGCTTAATTTTTGCTGCTGGTATAAATAATTTTCTATAAGAATTGTTTTTTATCTTTTATATCTTTATATTTTTCAGCCTCCGTAAGAGGCTCCTTGCCTTCAGTAATATTTTCGTAGACCTCAGAAAGCCTTAGATTAATTTCTATAAAATCTATCTGATCAGGAGGGAGCTCATCATCTGCATAGATCGCATCTATAGGGCATTCTGGGACACATAAACCACAATCAATGCATTCATCTGGATCAATTACTAAAAATTCAGGACCTTCATAAAAACAATCAACAGGACACACTTCAACACAGTCAGTGTATTTACATTTAATGCAGGATTCTGTTACTACGTATGTCATAATTGCTTTAGAAGTTTGAATTTTAGCTTACTAAAATTTAAATTTACATAAAACTGTTTAAAAAAACTAAAATATAACTTATACTGTATAAATATACAGTAAATTAAGGAGAAATTATGCCTAAATCAAAAGATACAAGTTCAAAGTCCTCAAAGTCTTTAAAAGATACCCTTGCAGATATAGATAACCATTTTGGTAAAGGAACAGTCATGCGTATGGGAGATAGAGAGAATCTTGACATTCCATCAATTTCAACTGGATCTCTTGGTCTAGATATAGCTCTAGGGATTGGGGGCATACCAAGAGGAAGAGTAACAGAGATATATGGACCTGAATCCTCTGGTAAAACGACATTAACCCTTCAAATTATTGCTCAATGTCAAAAAGGGGGAGGTACATGTGCTTTTATAGATGCAGAACATGCATTAGATCCTCAATATGCTGAAAAACTTGGAGTTAATGTTGATGAGCTTCTCTTATCTCAACCTGACACAGGTGAACAAGCTTTGGAAGTTGCTGACATGTTAGTTAAATCAAACAGCGTTGATTTAGTAATTATAGATTCAGTTGCAGCACTGGTACCAAGGGCAGAAATAGAAGGTGAAATGGGAGATCATCATGTAGGACTTCAAGCTAGGTTGATGTCTCAAGCGCTAAGAAAGATCACTGGAAATATTCAGAGATCTGGAGCAACAGTTGTTTTTATTAACCAAATAAGAATGAAAATTGGTGTAATGTTTGGAAGTCCAGAAACAACCACAGGTGGTAACGCTCTAAAATTTTATTCGTCAGTAAGATTAGATATTAGAAGAATTGGCGCAGTAAAAGAAGGAGATGAGGTGATTGGAAATGAGACAAGAGTCAAAGTTGTTAAAAATAAAGTATCTCCTCCATTTAAACAAGCTGAATTCCAGATTATGTATGGCTTAGGAATTAATCAAGAAGGAGAAATACTTGATTATGGTAATAAACTCGGTCTAGTCGATAAATCTGGAGCATTTTATAAACTTGATGGTGAAACTATTGGGCAGGGTAAAACAAAAGCCAGTATATTCTTAAAAGAAAATGCGAAGGTTAAAGACAAGCTTATAAAAGAAATAAGATCCTCTTATATAGAAAGTAAATCAAAATAATTTTTTTTGATACAATAATCCCTATTAATTTAAATTAGTAGGGATTTTTTTATGGCAGAGAAGGCATATATTGTAGAAGCAGTTCGAACTGCTGGTGGAAAAAGAGACGGTAGACTGAGTTTATGGCACCCAGCAGATTTAGGAGCTAAAGTTTTAGATGAATTAGTTACAAGATTAGACATGGATCCTGCTCTTGTAGATGACGTTATTTTTGGTTGTGTTGATCAAGTTGGTGCTCAATCAGGAAACATTGCTAGAAATGCAGTCTTATCTTCTTCTTTCCCTGAATCAGTTCCAGGAACTTCAGTAGATAGACAGTGTGGCTCTTCACAACAAGCCATTCATTTTGCGATTCAAGCCGTAATGTCTGGAACTCAAGATATTGTTATAGGAGGCGGTGTAGAGGTAATGTCTATGGTTCCAATCGGCGCAGCTGTTACTGATGGATATAACGCAGGGCACGGACTTCCATTTGATTCTGAAGGAATGAAAGAAAGATATCCAGGTATTTTCTTTTCACAATTTACAGGCGCAGAACTTGTAGCTGATAAGTGGAATTTATCTCGTAAAGATCTAGATAATTTTGCATTAGAAAGTCATCAAAAAGCTGCTCATGCGACAGAATCAAAATATTTTGATAGAGAAATATTGCCAGTTGAAGGCAAAAACGCTGAAGGCATGAATGATCTAGTTATGGCAGACGAAGGAATTAGATTTGATGCTAGCTTAGACAAACTAGCTGGGCTAAACCCAGTCACCGAGAATGGTGTTATTACTGCTGGTAATGCAAGTCAAATAACAGATGGGGCTGCAGCAGTTGTCATATGCAATGATGCAGGCTTAAAGAAAATTCAAGCAAATCCTAGAGCTGAAATAGTATCAATTTCAGTAGTCGGAGATGATCCAGTTTTTATGCTAACAGGCCCAATTCCAGCTTCAATCAAAGCTCTAAAAACTGCAAATCTTACTATCGATGATATGGATTTATATGAAGTAAATGAAGCATTTGCTCCTGTTCCTCTTGCTTGGGCTGATGACTTAAAAGCTGATAAATTAAAACTTAATGTGAATGGCGGTGCAATGGCACTTGGACATCCACTTGGGGCTACTGGTGCAAAACTAATGACTACACTTTTACATGAAATGGAAAGAAGAGAAGCATCATATGGCTTGCAAGCCATTTGTGAAGGCGGCGGAACAGCAAATGCAACGATTATAAAGAGAAGTGAATAAACTTTCTAACGCCTTTTATCTACTAGCGATTCTAGTTAGTACTGATTTAAATGCTTTAAATTTTAGTTGTTTACCAGGCGTTCTTAAAGGAGATCAAGGTATTGAACTAGCACGTGAAGTCGAATATTTGTTTCTTAAGATTGAACCAGATAAAGAAATATATGAGATAACAACTTCAATGATTGCGCATTTATCATATTCGAGAAAAATTCTATATAAAAAAAAAATAAATGTTGAGAGAGATTCAAACTGGTACTACGTGCTTTTTAATAACCCTGAACTCGAATATGCAACTAATTACTTTCAGATATATAGAAAAGACCCGTCAAGAATGTATTATGTTATCGATAGCTTGGGTGACTATAGTTCACTTAGATGTAGAACAATCTCTGAAAATGAATATAAAACTAGATTAATTAAAATCAAAAATGATAAGGCTAAAGCATTAAAAGAATCAGAAGACGCCAATGTCTTTTAAATCCTTATTTTTTTTCTCAACGTTATTAATTCTTTTTAACTCAGATATAGAATCTAAAAACGTTGATGAAATCTGTAATTCTAATAATCAAGCCGAACCAAGCCAAGTTAGCTCGCCTGAAATTTTACAGATAAACTCCGCACCTCTTAATAAGGTTGCTGTTGTCTATCCAAGAAGAGCTCAAGAAAGAGGCACGATAGGATATGCTTTGGTCGAACTTACAATAGCTGACACAGGTAGCGTAGAAAATGCAAAAGCGCTTGAAGGCGTCTGTGGCTTTGACCCATGGCCATGCACGATTTTCAATAGTGCATCCATCAGAGCAGCTTTAAAATTTAAATATAAACCTATGACTATAGATGGAAAAGCAGTCCCAGCTTATGACGTCCATAAATTTACATTCATCTTAGATGAATACCGAGATGATTGGGAAGATGCAATAGATAGGCAGGCATTAAAAAAAGAAAAAGCAATAAAACAAGCTAAATTAATAAATATGTACATACAAAAAGCATGTCAAGTGGCATACCTTGAATCAAATTTAATAAACGATCTTAAAAGAAAAAATATCCTTGAGAATATTAGAAGTTCTTTGAAAATCTCCGAAGAGGATAAGAACCGCTGTTATAACTCATATATTGATGAAGAATCTGATTGTGTTGATATTCAAAAATCTCAGGATTTTGAATTTATTTTAAATTATCCATCGTCCTACAGAAACATCTTTATAAATCATAAGAATAATATTGATTTTTCAGAAGAAAGCCTCAGTAATTTGCTTTGGAAAATTTATTCAGAAGAATCAGAAATTTCAACAAAACCACCATCACAATTAAATAGAGAACTTCAAGCATATTTAGAAATTATTAATCTCATTGGGTTAGATAAAAATTTTAAAATACAAGACTATCTAAATAATCAAATTGATGATTACTCTAAAGAAGAGGCTATCTATATGGCAAAAGAATGTATTGAAAATAACTATGATTGCTTTTTATTTAATTAAAAAAATAGTTATTTCTTATCTTTAAAGAAATCTAGTATTGTTTTTATATCTGTAATTGAATTAGATGAGATTTGCCCATCTCTTCCTTTTAATTCCACTTCTTTGTTTTCTATGAATTTTTTACCAATCACAATATTTAATGGAATTCCAATGAGTTCTGAATCTTTCATTTTTGCACCATACCCATCTTTTCTATCGTCAAGCAGAACGTCATAACCCATATCAGTTAGCTCATCATGTAATTTTATTGATGCAGATGAAATATCTTTATCTTTATCAAAACCTATTGAAACAATATTAATATCAAATGGAGCTATGCTGTGAGGCCAAATAATTCCTTTTTGATCAAAATTTTGTTCTATAGCAGCTGCAACCAGTCTTGAAACACCAATGCCATAACAGCCCATATGCAATGTCGAAGCTTTGCCTTCAGCATTCAAAACATTTGCTTTCATTGACTCAGCATAAAGCTTTCCAAGTTTAAAAATATGACCAACTTCAATACCTTTTTTGATTTGTATTGTTCCAATACCATCTGGAGATGGCTTGCCTTCAAGTGAATTTATATCTTCACCTTCCTTTAAAAGAAGCTCGGTATTTATTGCAAATTCAGATGAGTCACTGATAGCAATAGTGTCTTCTCCATTTTCTGCTAAGACATGGAATTCTTCAGAACTATCTCCACCAATTGCTCCAGAGTCTGCAGCTGATATCTTATATTCAAGCCCAATTCGCTCTAATATTTTTTTATAAGTATCTCTCATTATTAGATAAGTTTCTTGAAGAGACTCTTCATCGATATTAAAGCTATAGGAATCTTTCATTAGAAACTCTCTTCCTCGCATAATCCCATATCTTGGCCTGACCTCATCTCTAAATTTTGTTTGAATTTGATAAATATTCAGAGGAAGTTCTTTATAACTTTTTACATTATCTCTAATTATGTCTGTTATAACCTCCTCATGAGTTGGACCAAGACAAAAATCTCGTTCGTGTCTATCTTGAATTCTTAATAACTCTGGGCCCATTTTTTCCCACCTATTAGTCTCATCCCATAATTCTTTTGGTTGGACCATCGGCATGAAGACTTCTTGTGCTCCAGACGCATTCATTTCTTCTCGAACAATATTTTCTATTTTTCTAAGAACCTTTAAACCCAAAGGTAACCATGTACAAATGCCGGAAGCTACTTTACGAATCATCCCTGCTCTAAGCATTAGTTTATGACTAATGATCTCAGCTTCTTTTGGAGCATCTTTTAATGTAGGTATTAGTAGCTTTGAAAATAACATAGTTTATAATTTTATCTTTTTTTGAGGACTTATGCCCATTTATGATTACAAATGTTCAAATTGTGAACATGAAATTGAAGTAATACAAAAAATAAGCGACAAACCTAAAACAGCTTGCCCGAAATGCAATGCAAAAAGTCTTAAGAAGCTGATTTCTGCTCCATCTTTCAGATTGAAAGGGGGTGGATGGTATGAAACGGACTTTAAAACAGGTAAAAAGAAGAATATTTCAACAAATGAATCCTCAAATGACAACAAAACTAAAGAAACTTCTAAAACAAACCCCAAGAAAGGCTCTAAACAAGATAAAATTAAGGATTAAATAGGAATCTATAATGAAATCTGATTATTGTGGTGAAATAACATCTTCAAATCTGAAAGAAGAAGTAACAATTTGTGGCTGGATTCACAGAAGAAGAGATCATGGAGGTGTGATCTTTTTAGATGTTAGAGATATAAAAGGTATATGCCAAGCTGTAGTAAACCCTGATAACGAAGAGTCTTTTAAGTTAGCTGAATCAATCAGGAATGAGTATGTGGTTCAAATTAAAGGTAGCGTGCGAAAAAGATTAGAAGGAACAATTAATAAAAGCATGCATACAGGTGAGATTGAAATCGAAGTTAAGCATCTAAATATTTTAAGCAAAGCAAGCACTCCTATATTTCCAATTGATGAGTACCAAGAAGTAAATGAAGATGTAAGATTAAAAAATAGAGTTCTTGATTTAAGAAGAACTGAAATGAATGGCAGAATTATTACAAGGTCTAAGATAACTTCACTAATAAGAAATTATTTAGATAAAAATGATTTTAATGAAATCGAGACACCTATTTTAACCAAAGCAACACCAGAAGGGGCTAGGGATTACATTCTTCCTAGCAGGGTTCAGCCTGGTAGCTTCTATGCCTTGCCTCAATCTCCTCAACTTTTTAAACAACTCCTTATGATTGGCGGCTTAAATAAATATTATCAAATAGCAAGATGTTTCAGAGATGAAGATTTAAGAGCCGATAGACAACCTGAATTTACACAAATAGATATAGAGGCATCATTTGTCGATCAATCAGAGATTATGTCAATTAGTGAAAAGATGATTAAAGATATCTTTAAAGAATTCTGTAATGAATCTCTAGATAATTTTACGGTTATACATTGGCATGAATCTATGCGTGATTATGGCTGTGATAAGCCTGATTTAAGAATTCCTTTAAAACTTGTGGATATTTCAGATGAAGTAAAAGACGAAGAGTTTAAAGTTTTCTCTGAACCAGCAAAAGATAATAATTCAAGAGTAGTTGCTCTAAAGGTGCCTTATGGCAATTCATTATCAAGAGGACAGATAGACGAATACACAAAATTTGTTTCTAAGCTTGGTGCGAAAGGACTTGCATATATAAAAATTAATGATGTTAATGACTTAGAAAATGGTATTCAATCTCCCATATTAAAGTTCTTAAAATCAGAAACAGTTGAAAATATAATAAAAACATTAGATATCAAAACAAATGATTTAATATTTTTTGGCGCTGGTAAAGAGTCGGTAGTTAATTTATCGATGAGCAGTTTAATTAAAAAACTTGGAGAAGACCTAAATCTTTACACTTCAAAATGGGCGCCATGTTGGATTATAGACTTCCCAATGTTTGAACATAATAAAGAAGGTGAGCTTACACCATTACATCATCCATTTACTTTACCTAAATGCTCAGCAAAAGAGTTAATTAATAATCCTGTTAATGCAATAGCACATGCCTATGATGCAGTCCTTAATGGATATGAAATAGGAGGTGGGTCACTTAGAATTTATGATGCTGAGATGCAAAAAATAATTTTTGATATTTTAAAAATATCTGAACAAGAGGCAGAAAATAAGTTTGGATTCCTCCTAAAAGCCTTATCATCAGGTTGCCCGCCTCATGGTGGAATTGCCTTTGGGTTAGACAGAATAGTGATGTTAGTAACAGATACTTCAAATATTAGAGATGTTATAGCTTTTCCAAAAACGCAAAGCGCTGCATGTCTTTTAACAGATGCTCCAAGTAAAGTAGAGAAAGAGCAACTCGAAGAATTAAAAATTTTAAGCACCCATAAGGAAGAATAATTTATGGCCGGTCATTCAAAATGGGCTAACATAAAACACAGAAAAGCTAGACAAGATGCGTCTAGAGGAAAAGTTTGGACGAAAGTTATAAGAGAAATCACTGTTGCTGCAAAAGGTGGACCAGATCCTGACGATAATCCGAGACTTAGATTAGCCCTAGAAAAAGCTAACTCAGCTAATATGCCAAAAGACACAATTAAGCGTGCAATTGAAAAAGGTTCAGGAACTGGCGAAACCGGAATATTGGAGGAAATAATTTTTGAAGGATATGGTCCTGGAGGGGTTGCAATTCTAGTTGAGACCATGACTGATAATAGAAATAGAACTGTTTCAGATGTAAGACATGCATTTTCAAAATATGGTGGAAATCTTGGAACAGACGGATCAGTAGCATATTTATTTAAAAAATTTGGATTAATACATGTATCAAAAGACATCTCAGATGAAAAATTAATGGATTTAGTAATTGAATCAGGTGCACTTGATTACACAGAGGAGGAAGAATTTTATGAAGTAACCTCCGAAGCAAATGATTTCAATGAAGTATTAGAAACTTTCAAAAAAAATGGGGTTGATTATATTAATGCACAATTAAGCCTTCGCGCCGAAACTTCTGTAAATATAGATCATGAAATGTCAGAGAAAGTTTTAAATATAATGGAATTCATGGACGATTTAGATGATGTTCAAGAGGTCCACACAAATGCTGAATTTCCAGATGATTTTGAGGTGAAAGATAACTAATGTCGATTAATTCTAGAAATAAAGGTGCTGCCTTTGAAAGGCAGATAGCAAATGCTTTGATCGAAGATCTTAATCTTAAAAACCCAGTTAAAAGAATACTAGAACAAACGCGAACAAAAGAGTTACCAGATCTTATGTTAGGGAGCTGGTGTATTGAATGTAAAGCATATGGTTCAGGTGCTGAACCAAGACCAGACTGGTGGGAGCAAGTACTTGCATCATGCAAAGACAAGAAATTAAAACCAGCTCTTGTATATAAATTTAATAATAGACCAATAAAAGTTAGGATTCTTGCAAAATCTATTAATCAAGATATCAGAGATAATCTTATTACTATTGATTTGTTGTGGCCAGATTTTATAAAGATTATTTTAGAACTTTTTCAAAAAGATATTGAATTGCATGAACAAAACTATCAAGTGTAGTGATTTAAAAGTCACAATCTATGTTGAAGATACTGATTTTCAGGGTTTTGTTTACCATGCAAATTATTTAAAATTCTTTGAAAGAGCAAGATCAGAATTCCTTTCAATAAATAAAATATCTCAAAAAAGTCTTAGAAAGCTTAATCTGGCCTTTGTTATAAAAGAAGTTCAGTTAAATTTTATATCTGCTGCCGAACTTGGTGATATTTTAATTGTCAAATCATCAGTAAAGAAATCATCGAATGCAAGAATGATTTTCTTTCAAAAAGTTGTTGATTTAGATAATAAAGAGTTCATAAACGGAAGGATAGAGGTTTGTCTTATAGATCTAATTACAAAAAAACCTCAAAAGTTTCCAGATGACTTATTGTTAATTTTTAAATAGGATAGATTATGGATGATATTTCAGTTTTAAATCTTTTTTTAGAAGCAGGCCTAGTTGTAAAGATTGTTATGATTCTTTTGTTTATTGCTTCTATTTTATCTTGGATAGTTATAGTAGAAAGATATAATTTCTTTAGGAAGATTAAAAATCAAAATGATAATTTTCTTAAACAATTTTGGAGCGGGAAAGATCTAGATAGTCTTTATAAAGAAATATCTAAAAATGATTCTATGTATGGAGCTATGAATTTATTTAAGAGCTCATTTGATGAATATAAAATTATTAATTCAGACCAAACTATGATGACATTAGATCTAGAAAGTATAAATAGATCAATGAGAGTTTCGATAGCTTCAGATGAAGAAGAGATGAACAAACATTTGCCTTTTCTAGCAAATGTTGGGTCCGTAAGTCCCTATGTAGGCTTGCTTGGAACCGTATGGGGAATAATGACATCTTTTCAAGGACTTTCTGATGCAACACAAGCTACCATAAATGCAGTGGCGCCAGGTATATCAGAGGCTCTAATAGCTACTGGTATGGGATTATTTGCAGCAATTCCAGCAGTTATTGCGTTCAATAAATTTACTTCTGAATCTGATGCTGTAAGTCAAAAAACATTAATTTTTGCTGAGGAATTGGCTAGCATTTTTTATAAACAGTCTATTAAAAAATAATGATATACAGACTGGCTAAGAAAAAAAATCTTAAAGCAGAAATAAATGTAGTCCCTTATATAGATGTAATGTTGGTCTTATTAATTATATTTATGGTTTTATCACCTCTCTTGATTCAAGGTATTGAAGTTAATCTTCCTAAAACAGATACAACAAAAATGAGTGTTCAAAGCGAACCATTAGTGATTTCTATAAATAAATTCGGAAGTTATTTTATTAATGTTGGAGAAGAGTCATTACCAATTAATCTTGAAGAGCTAAAGAGAAAGTCAGCAGTTATTTTTGAAGCAAACCCAGAAATTGAAGTTGTTTTTCAAAGTGATAAAGATGTGTCATTTGATTTTGTTGCAAAAGCTATGGCGTCTGTTCAAAGTGTGGGGATTACAAAAATTGGTATTGTAACTTCTGGTTATGAGAGTCAATAAGATATACCTTAAAGCATCTTTCGTATCATTCTTGATACATGCATTTATTATTTTATATTCACTTGATTTTTTTTATTATGAAAGTCAACCAAGGTCTGTATTAAGCAAGCCTATAAATGTTAATCTAGTTTTTAAAGAGGAGATTCAAAAAAAAACTAAAATCAATCAGTCTCAAAAGAAAAAAGTTGATATAGTTGAAAAATCAGAAAAATTAATTTTAGATGACAACGTCGACAATAGGCTTTCATTTGATTCACTTATTAATTCAAGCAACATCCAAGATCTTATAAAAGAAGATGAGCTTATCTCCAAGGAATCCGAAGAAAATCAAATAGAAATGTTTAGCTCGCTAGTTATCCAAAGCTTGCAATCCGCATGGAGAAAACCAATTAATATTCAAGATGGACTTGTATGCAATCTAAGATTAACAATAAATAAGAATGGAAGAGTTTTAAGTGCAAATCTAATTAAGAGTAGTGGAAATATAAGATTTGATAACTCTGCTCTGAAGGCAGTTCAAAGAGTTGAAACGTTTGGTTTTTTTAATGAAATCCCCTTAAATATTTATTCCTCAAATTTTAAGAATATAGTAATAACCTTTAACCCGTCATGAAAAAAATATTAGCATTATTATTCTTTTCAAACTTTCTTCTTTCAGAGCTTATTTTAGAAATAACCCAGGGAACAGAAGATCCTTACAGAGTTGCCATAGTTCAGTTTGGCGGGAATGAAAAGATTGCAAAAAAAATAGATGCAGTTATTCAAAATAATCTAGCAAGAACTGGAGAATTTACTATTTTTAATAATGATGATTTATTAACGGTTCCAAATAAAGAAAGTGAAATAGTTTTTAATGATTTTAAGATATTGAATATAGATTATCTTATTATTGGCAACATTTTAGAAGATGGTTCAAGCATTACTGCAGAGTATGAAGTTTTTGATATAAGAAAGGGTTTAAAGGTTAGATCTTCAACAGTATTTGGTATTCCAAATAAAAATAGACAATTAGCCCATTATATTAGTGATGGTATTTATGAAGAAATAACTGGAATTAAGGGAATTGCTGCTACAAAGATTTTGTATGTCACAGAAAATAAAAATTTTAAGCTTATTATGTCTGATGCAGATGGAAGTAATGAACAGACGCTATTGGATAGCCCAGAGCCAATTATTTCACCATCTTGGTCACCAGACTCAAAAAAAGTAGCATATGTATCCTTTGAAACAGGAATGGCAAAAGTATTTGTTCAAGACATAGCAACTGGAGAAAGAAATCTTGTAATTGAAAACTCATCCCAAATAAGCTCGCCAGCATGGTCTCCTGATGGAAATTTTCTATCATTAACTATGTATCAGGATGGTAACGCAGAAATTTATATTTTGAATTTAAATAATAAAAATCTAACAAGATTAACCAATCATTATTCTATTGATACTGAATCAGTATGGTCACCCAAGGGCTCAAAAATAATGTTTACATCTGGCAGGTCCGGCTCTCCACAATTATATGAATTGAATCTAAGGAGATCTAATGCCACGCCTCAAAGAATTACATTTGATGGAAACTATAATGCTAAAGGTTCCTACCTGCCCAATGAAGAAGGAATAGTATTTGTTCATAGATCAAATATAAATTTTAAGATAGCTCTTAAATATTTTGATGAAAACTTTATAAGACCTTTAACCGAATCACAAATGGATGAATCTCCTAGTATTTCGCCTAACGGAAATGTTATAGTCTATGCTATTAAAGATGAGGACATGGGATTACTTTCAGGAGTTACTCTAAGCGGGGCCAAATTCAGACTTCCTGCATCTGATGGGGCCGTAAGAGAGCCAGCATGGTCAGGATTTTTAAGATAATTTAAATGGAGTAGATATGTTTATTTTAAGAAACAAATTAAATTTTTTAATAGCAATAATTTTTCTATCATCTTGCTCAAGCATGAATGTTACTCAAGAAAATGTATATTCGGGAGATGTAAAAACTGTCAAAGCATTTTCTTCTGAAGCTGAAAATATTAGCTTTGATAGCGTTGCTGTCTTTGCAAATGCAACAGTATATTTTGAGTTTGATAAATCAAAATTAACTAGTAAGTCTATCCAAACATTAAAAAGTGCTGTCAATGCATTAAATGAAAATATGTCAATAAAAGTTACTCTATCTGGACATGCTGATGAAAGAGGAACCAGAGAATATAATTTAGCATTGGGTCAAAGAAGAGCTGAGGCAGTGAGTGATTACCTTGTCCTCAACGGTATAGATAAGAACAGAATATCTGTTAAAAGTTT
>CEVX01041477.1_pt1 | contig 14261 bp, 7 predicted proteins | sample 356561 | NCBI WGS metagenome assembly CEVX01 (sample SAMEA2623886, study PRJEB7988) | marine metagenome | biome: marine biome (ENVO:00000447); feature: surface water layer (ENVO:00002042); material: "saline water (ENVO:00002010), including plankton (ENVO:xxxxxxxx)" | depth 5 m | reverse complement strand
TGTATGAATTTTAATGTGGGATCATACACATTATAATTTCCGATGTTCAAAATGGAATGTTTTCTATAACATAGTGTAGGATGATTAGCAAACCAAGTAGGAATGTTATTTTTGACGAATTCCCAATCTATACAATATGGATGGTGTGTTTGTTGTAAACATTGTTTGTAAGTACTATTTTCAATATTTTTAAAAAGTTTCATATTAGAACCACATACATTTACGTCTGGATTTTGATCCATAAAATTAATTTGTGTTTTTAATCTATCAGATATCATAACATCATCAGAATCCATTTTAAATATTAAATCATTAGAACATTTAATAATTCCAATATTGTTAGAAAAAGCAGTTCCAGAATTCGGAAAATGTTTGTGATATACAACTTTGGTAAATCGCGAGTTATCTGAGAACCATTTCAAAGAATCTTCTAAATATTTTGTATGATTTTCATCAGATCCATCATTAACCCAAACAACTTCGATACCAAAATGTCCATTTTGATTTCGTATGGATTCTAAACATTCACTTACATAACGTTTAGGTGTATTATAACTGGTTATCATAACACTAACCCATCTATAAGGATTCATTAAAGATTCTGGTAAAATAACTGAATTAATAGTATCGTATGACTGTTTTGCAGTACCCCATTCTTGATAAGCATAAACTTTTCTATGTCCTTGATAACTAATGCCAGTAAAATGAATGGGTAAAAAGTAATGACTTGGATATATCGTCATAATATTTTTGTATTTTGTAGTATTTAGGAATTGAGTTAAAAGAGCAGGTCCAACAGAAACCCATGCACGATATTTTTGAATAGATTCATCATTAGTTCCATCTGAAATATAATCAATAATATCATTAACAAGTGTATGATTTGGAATAAATCCCATAGTTCCAGTAGCAATAAGATCGTGTCTAATATTTTTATTTTCAAATGTAGCAAATCCTGAATTTTTAAAAAAATAATCGTCAAAAGGTTCAATACAAATAGAATCAGCATCAACAAAAATTCCTCCAAACATTTTTAAAATTTCCCATCTAATAATGTCAGCTTTTCCATTAATTTCACTAATCATATCAATTTGTTTTTGACATTTAAATGTAATATTTCTATTTTTGATTTCTTTTTCATTCCAGAAAATATATTCTAATTGTGGATTTTTTTCTTTCCATGTTTTCATTAATTCAGTAGGCGGTTCTTTAGGACCAATCCATATTTGATGTAATATTTTTGGTATAGTCATTATAATAAGTAATTTAAATCTATAGAATTCATAATCTATAGTATTTATATTTTTTTGGTTTAATATTCAATAATTTTATAAGTAATACCATATTTAAAAGAAGACTCCCATATTCCAGATATTTTAATGTAATAATTAAATTTTTCATCATAATTAATATTTTGTTTATATGCATTTTTCTCTTGATAGAATTTCACATAACCACACAAAGAAATATTTTTAAAAGATAATATTTTTGTCTTTCCGTGTAGTTGAAAATATGATGCATAACTATTTAGTAATTCTTCTTCTATTTTATGTAAAATATTAAATATATCTATGTTTAATTTTAATTCAAAATATAAATTATTTTTCACAATTTGTTTTACCTTTAGAGGAAATACAAAAAATAATCCGTTTAATGAAAAATGTTTATCTGAATAAATAATTTTTGAAAATTCACCGTCCATTATCATATTGGTTTTTTTTTCTCCAAAAAATATTCCAGAATTTTTATATTGCTTATTATTTAATAATAACTTCATTAATAAATTCGATATTAATGATATAAATGAGTTAATTTTATATGATTTCAAACACATATCTATTTGTAAAAAAGAAAAGTATTTTAAAAAAGAAAATATATAACAAGAAATATATAACAAGAAATATATAAGTATGTCTGCATTATTAAATTTGAATCAAATTAGATATGTTTCATGGAAAGGAAAAACATTAGATCAAGTGGTACCACGTCTCCAAAAAAACAAAAATAATCAATTTAATATGCAAGTTCAACAATTTATGCAAGCACAACCTTTAAAATTATATCGTAAAGAAATTGCAAGTAAACCTTCTGAAGTATGCAATGCACGTACATCTATAAAAATAGATACTATTAATATGCCGGGATCTACCCATGTGTCTGAAAGTCCTTATAATAATGCTGGTAATGGATTAGTTGGTACATTAAATATAAATGAACCAACAACTACATCTGAAAATCCCCCAGCTTGTCAAGAATCTTGTATTTTTTCTCCTGAAATGAATGCACGTAGACGTGTTCGTAGTTCTGGAATGATACCAAAAAAACATAATGTACACAAGAATAACGACCATTATCATACCAGTACAAAAGAATATTTAGTAAGTAGAAATAGAACTATTAAACAAAATGAATATAATTATATTAGAAAAGGTAATTCGGGGGTAGAACCAGGAACAGGATTGTCAAAATCTAACATATATAGTCCTGCTGGTCTTAGTCACTGTTATCAACCAGAAGTTTCAGAATCACATAATAATAATCATTTCCAATATTTATGGTTAGATGGTGTTACATATGATGTATTCATTCCAGATGGAAAATATGATGTAGAAAGTTTAAATCAAATATTCCGTAATCAAATGACACTTAATAAACATTATTATATTGATAGTGCCGGCGAAAAAGTATTTTTAATGAATATTTCATACAATAATTTGACAGAACAAGTTATATTATATGCTACTCCTGATGTATTACAAGATACATATCCAACTCCATCATATACAGTACCTGCAGCAACGTCTTGGTTGACATCTGTACCATATGTCGCACCAGGTGCAAATACATTTATTATAATTCTCAATAATCAATTTTCAAAATTATTGGGAACTTTACCAGGTCAATATGGATCGGGTTCAAGTTATTCACAAATGCGACCAGATATTACTCAAAACTATGTTGCATTATACTATAAACCAAGTAACCCCGGATTTGGTGTACAAGGTGCGGTGGATAGTAGTACGCGTATTCATAGACGTAAATATAATACTATAAATGATGTAGCACATTCTATGGGAACTGCATATGGTTCAGGTACAGCAAATGCTATGGCATACGGTGTGTCTGAAACACCTTATAGTTTGAAACAACAAAAAGGATACGAAAATACAGCAACACCTGTAATAAAACCAGATGGTACTTTGTGTATGAAACAAAAACTCATTTATCGTTATTAATACTTTCTTTATCATTATCGTAATTTATAAATAAATTATTGGGAATAATATTATAGCTAATCTTGTTTGAAATACACCACTGAATACATTTTTGAATATTTCCTCGTACAAGATTATTTATCTTATCTTGTTTTGTTTTATTTGACATCAATGAAATTGTATAATTAATATTCTTCAACTGCGTTTGACCAAATACAGAATTATATTCTTCTAATTTTTGTATGAAATAAAGAGGAATATCGTTAGATAAAAATCTACAATACTCATAGTCCTTTTTTAACATATTTTGAAAACAACTATGTATATATGAATAAAATTCACTGTTAGATGTATATAAAAATCCTGAACAAACTATATATTTTTCGGAATTAGCATAACGACTTGTTTTTGGCTTAACAATATACGTCTTTTTGTAAAAAGAAGACAACAAATATAATAAATCTATTGTATGATTCATAAAACAATCGAATATTTTTAATATAAAAGTTCCATCTTTTTTCTGAATACATAATCCATAAGCTATTTGTGCAAATAATAATTTTGAAATTACACTTTCTTGTTTATTAAAATCAAAAGAAAAATCAAATCCACCATCCGCTGTTACTAACTCAAATGAAGACTCATATTTTTTTACTACATATTCAAAATTATCAATATTTAATATATCTCCTGTTCCATCTATTCCATTTTCTAATAATACATTACTATTGTCTTTTAAAAATAATTGACTCTTTTTCCAAGCTGGAATATTTGTATCTGCATTTTCATCCAATAAAGTCATACCTATATATGTATCATTTGGATTTGATCTTTGATGCAATAATGCTTCAATAAAACCACCAGGACCTTCTGCTAAATGAAAACTCTTTATTGAAGTTTTGTAATATATTGAAAATGTATGTAAAATTTCTATCATTTTAAAATAAGAACGTGATAAAGGCTTGTACTTTGATATTGGTCGTTTAAATTGGGGCGTACTTGTATGAATATATTCATAAGGATTTGTAAATTTTTTGTATACATCCCATGCTTTATCTATATCCGTTATCTTTTCTTTTATTTCATACAAATATTTTGCTAAAGAATTTGATATTACAATATTATTTTCTATTTCTTGATAATATAAATCTTTGTATATGTATTTGTTTGATCTTGGTAATAAATAATAAGTCATCCTAAATTGTTTATGAAAAAATATTTATATTCATTTTTTCATAGTAATTTTTTTAAAATTATTTCTTTTTTGAAATCTTCTTTTTAGATGATTTCTTTGGTTTTTCTTCATCTGAATCACTTTCTTCTTTTTCATCTTTTTTTTCCTTTTCTTCCTTTTCATTTTCTGAATCACTTTCTTCTTTTTCATCTTCCTTTTCTTTGTCCTTTTCATTTTCTGAATCACTTTCTTCTTTATTTGATTTTTTAGAAATTGGTTCAAATTCATCATCGGACGATTCTGAATCAGAAGACAATATTTCTAAATTATCATTCATAGGTTTCAATACAATATTTGCCTTTATCTTTTTTATATCTCCTTTTATAGGAGATTGTAATTCTTGTTCTTTTTCTAAAGCTTGAGCTAATTCTGATTCTTCATCGTAATCTGTATCAAACATAGAGGACATTTTTTTGGCATTTAATAATAATTTGGCAATCTTAGCAGCAGGTACTGTAGTAGTTTTCTTAAATATACAATACCGATTCATAAATGATATATTCTTTTCAACAGATGTCATATATATTGCTTGTTTGAAGTCTTTTTTCAATTTAGGATTCATTTTAACATCATTTTCTAATTCAGCATATAATTCACTAAATAATCCAGAATTACTTGGTAAACCCATTTGTTTAGCTTCATCATTAGTTATAAGCGTGAAACCATAATCATCCATAATTCTAACTAAATATTCAAAATTGACTAAATATTCCCTACATACTTTATTAATTGATTCTTGATAAACATCAATAGGATATCCAATCGAATTTTCATCTTCTGGAAAACCACTTTCATCATATTTTTTGATAATTTCACATATTTTTTTAGAAGGTCCATATTTAGGATCTGTCATAAAAGAGTGCGATTCTCCTTTTTCTTTGTCTTTCAATAATTCAAATACAGTTTTACCATCAAAACAAGTTGAAATGAAATATCCTTGTATTTTTGTATTTTCCGCTATGTTTTGCATAAATCCGTGTAATATTATAGGATTTTCAAAATAATAATGTAAAGCAAATTGACACGAAGAAATATTAAATCCAGATTCTCCAACACCATATCTTTTATATACACCTTTTCCTAAAACTGTAGAATCCTTCGAACCTTTACCAATCAAAGCATTAACAATCATTTTATCTTTTTCACTTGTAAATGCTTTACCATTTCGAATATTTAATCCAGTATTTCCTTGTAAAAATACACAATAAAACAATTTGGATGTTTTCTTACATTCATTTAAATATCTTACACAAGCACCATCAGTAGGATTCATAATGTTTTCACCATATAAATCAATACCTAATACAAAAGACAATTTAGATGATTTCCACTTTGGAATATCTCCTGCACGTCCAACAGCATAATCAATAAGTGTATCTTCTGCATCGGATACACCATTAATAAGTTTCTTTTTTACATATAAATTATGGAAATTACGTAATGAAACTGTTTTAGATTCATCGCTATGACACTGATTATAATAAACATCACCTTCACCAATATTAGTAACATCAGGAATACCTTCGCCACATGTTATCATAGTGTCCGTAATTTCATTATGTATAGAATGCCAGTTATTATTAGCAACGTGATATGCATTACCATATTCTCGTGCACCAGACAATAATTTTTGTGTTTTATCATAACGTACCCTAATTGGAACCCATCTCCACTTAGATTCTTTTGTTTTATCATAACGAAATTCAACAATATTGGATTCTTCAAAATATTCACCTTCTTCTGTCATCATCAACATATTTTCACCATCACTTTTCAACATTATATTACATAAACCAGCATCTTCATCATATGGACTTGTTGGAAGAAACTGAACTGGCTCATATGTGTTTTCATTTTCATCATAAGTACTATCAGGATTTGGTAAATTCTCATGCAAAATATCGTTGTATGGATTCTCATATCCATGTTTTTTATGATTAAACCCACACATTAAAACTAAAGTTTTATATTGTATAACTGATTCAGCTGTTTTAACAGTTGTACCTTGTTGGAAAATATTTGAAATTTTATCACGACCAGATTTATCTTTTTGAACTGATACAAGAAAATCAATTGTATTACTTTCAATAGGTTTCCATTTGAAAGACATATTCCAAGTACTTTTTTCTAAAGGTCCAGCTTCACCAACTTTATTAGAAGAAACCCCTGTTTTAGAAGGTGTGAAAATTAAACCATCTGTAATATATTCAACTAATCCATCATTCACTTTTGTAATAATTTCAGAACAACCTTCAAATATAGATGTTTCAGGAGATGTAAAATAGAAGTTTTTACATTCAACACGCATTCCACATGCAGGATTTTTAATAGGCTCAGTTTTTTGTTTTTTTCCAGTACGGACATCAAGCCAAGTTTTTGATCCATCCTTAGAAACAACTTCTTTCCATATAGGATTGTTTTCTTTTAAAATAGAAGACGGTTTCAAAATATTAGCAAATTTATTCAATAATGGCAATCTATAATCGTTTATATCAAATTTTTTCTTGTTTCCTTGATCATCTTCTTTTTCACCTTCACTTTTGTCTAAACTATCATACATAAATGATTTATTACGAACATTCTTGTTTCCAACGAAATAAATGTCAAATGCTGCATATAAATTTATAAAATTGCGTGCTTTATCGTATTTAATATGTTCACCGTCAATTAAACTCAAAAATACAGTCTTTTCTGTTGTTTTACATCCTGTGAATGTAATATTCATATTTTTATCTATGAAATAAATACGACCTTCTTCATTTACAAACATCATTTTACGATCACCATCGGCCTTATCCGTTACAGAATAATCATTACGTATATTTGGAATATTAGTATCAGGATTGTCTAAAACGATATTTTCCATTTGTAATGTGTATGAATCTGGACCAATAAAATTAATTGAATTGATTTTTTTAAATTCAGTTTCATTATAATCCTTACCATGTAACATTTTCATATATGAAAAGTATGTTCGATTTCTTTCTGAAAAAGGAATAGGATAATTAGAACCTTGAATACCACTTAATATCATACGAATTCCTTTACGTAAAGCTATCATTATTTTTTCACTTGTTTCATATTGAGTACCTACACCTATACGAGTATTATCTAGTTCTAATTCAATTTCATATGTTGGAGTGTTTTCAAACAATTTAGAATCCTGAATTGTATAAGTTAACATAGGTACTTTGTTTGATTTCTTATTTGTTCTAATAATACTAATATCAACAAAAATTGGCAATTCTGGATGCTCAAATCTTACACGATTAATGTTACGGAAATTTTTTTTATTATCAGTCCATTTTGAAACAATATTATTAATTAAAGGAGATGTAAGATTAAAATCTTGTTCAAACTTATAATCTACTCTAAAATTCATATCAGGAAAATCTATAGGTTTTTGAAAACGTCCGTCTTCACCTTTAGGAGAAATCTTCTTTGTAAACTTTATTTTATTAGATTGTTTTAACGAATTTAATGCAATCTTATCCAAACTATTTGATTTACAATATTCTTGAATCATATCTACACCTAACAATTCAGCACGAATATTTGATACACGAACTTGACCGGTTTGTTTATCAGTATATTCTGAATAAATACGTAACATTTCCAAACCATCAGAATTCTTTGTAATAAATCCTTGAGACATTATTTGTTTTATTACATTATCATAATCTAACTTGGAAATAGGACGTCCTCCACCATATTTTGTATTTGTACCAAACCTTAATTCAAATTCCTTAGTTTTTCCTTCAAAACGTAAAGAAGGATTTCCACCTTCTAAATATTTATCTATACGTTTTGCAAATTCGATTTTCAATTCGTCATCATTATTTGGTTTATTTACGTGGTCTTTTGGTTTATCTTTGGATGATACATCGGTTGATTTCGAATCTGTGTTTGACATGATTAAATATATGATATATTATGTATTCATATATTTTAAATTTTTAAATCAATTTTTTCACACTCATTTATGTTAACAATCAAATACTCTTATCCCATACACAATACCTCATTATATCTTGATACATTTCATTTTTCTTCTTTCCACAACTATCTATATTCATTTTGTATAATATGTTTCTTAAGTCGTCTGTTTTATATGTAGATAAACCTGTTAAAGGTTTATTGTATTGATGAAACTCATATTTACTATTTTGTAAATCCTTAATATAATGTTCTTTTTCATCTCTATTCATGATAAACAATTTATATTTACATTTATGTCTATTATCATCATTGTACATGTACTCTAATATAATTGGATCATCGTCGTCATTTAGACCAAACTTTATAAAAATATTTTTTGAAGAATGAACTAAATAAATACTTCGTTTGTAATATACGACTAAACCAATCAATCCTAATAATGAAGTTTTGTTTTGTATACACATAAACTCTGACATAATTTCTTGCACCTCACCATTTGTTATTTTTTGATTACTATTTTTCAACATTTTTACATCACTATTTCGAAAATATTGAATTATATTTTGCTTTTCTTTGATTTCCCTATTTGAGTAACGGTCACCTATTTGCAAATATTCCTTCTCTCCATAAATTTCATAAAAAATACACCAAAATAATGTATCGGACTGACGTGGAATGAAATAATTCGATTTCTTTTCTTTTTTAGAATCAATTTCTTCTAAATGTTTTGGTATATTTGACTCTAAATATGTTTCAGAATTTTCTTTAATATCATCTGAATTAAATAAATTCTTCAAACTTTCAGAACTATCGTATTTATACATGTATGAATCTAATTTTACAATATCTTCAACATTATCAAATTTATTAAATTGATAAAAAATTTGATATAAAAATCTTAAACTAAAATTATCTACGTGATAAGGATCTTTTTCTTTTCGGTTATACATTATTACAAAATTTAAAATAAGATAATCTGTTAGACTTGGTAACTAAACATATTTATAGAATTACCTTTATCTTCTTTTTCTATAAAAAAAGTATTTTTAACATCTTCTTTTTGTGTCTCTAAATCAATCAATAAATTTTCTTGTTGATTTAAATAATTTAAATAATTCCTAACGTTTTCTAGAGTTTCATCTTTTAAAACGGATAAATTCACAAAAACACCATTTTTATTTTCATTAAGTGTATGATTTATTGGAGAACTTTTGATTATTCTCAATATATGTATATGATGCTCTTTATCTAAAGTATCTATTTTCTTTTTCATTTCTTCTAAATCCATTTGAAATCAAAAAGTAACTATACAATAAATATGATTTATTTTTATATTGTTTGATTTTTTAATCTTCAAAAATTTGTAAACTGGGCTTTTCAGATACTATATCTATTATTTTACCAATTGCTGATACATGATCATCATTCAATTCAAATCTTACACCAATAATTGAAACAATCATTTTAGTATTTTCACGTACATTTTCGTAAGTACTATTCATTAAATGATGATCTCTTGCAACAAAAATAACAATAGGAATATTTCCTTTTTTATCTATTACTTCACCATGAATACCAGCCTTTGTAATTGTTTTACATGTACATTCAACTTTCATATTTTCTACTGGATAACACACCCAACATTCATAACTACATATATATTCTACATACTCACAATTTACTTTTCCAGATGAATAATTCTGAATTCGTACACTATCTGGTTTTATATACCCTTCAACAGTACAACGTCCTTCAATCAAAGATGATATCTTTTTTTCTAAATTTTGTTTTATATGTTTTCCAATATTATTAATAGGTAATAAAATTTTCATAGTAAGAAGACTTCTGAAATATGGTTGATCTTCTATTTGTTGTTCTGATTTACTTTTCTTATTTGATTCCATTATATATATATGAGATATATGAATTAACTATATTTATATGTGTTTGTTTTATTTTAAATCAATTTTTCAAAGTTTCAATTTTACAACTTTATTTTCAACCGCTTGTTCAAAATCCATAAAATAAACTTTATCAGTAGTTTCAGTTAAATTTCTACACAATATTTCCAAAATAATACAAATCGCTTGTTTATCTACACCAGAACTCGTATATACGTCTTTATCATTATTTAATGATGTTAATTTAGTTATTAATTCTTTTTTGTCTGCACTAGATGCTTTTGCACCCATATTATTTCTTGGTTGTGTAAAATCCTTTATCTTGAAAACAATTTCGTTGTTCTTGAACTCATACATAAATCCCATTAATTTAGAATTTATTTTTTTAATATCTACACGTAATTTTTTTTCTATTATAGGCATTAATTCTTCTTTATCACTATATGTACCTTGTTTAAAAGTTTTTGTAGGTTCATCATACACATATATTGTATTTGTTGCTTTAAATGCCAACAAAAATGCATTTTGTTTTTGAGAACTTATAGCAAACTTCTTTTCATCAAAATACATTTTAATAATTTTTTCATAACCACTCAATTTATCATCTTGTGATTTTAAATAATATAAATATTCTATAAGTGTTTGTTTATCTTCAAGTTCGAGAAGATCTATCCAGTGATAAATCAAATATTTATTAATTGTTTGAATAGTAAGTTTATGATATTCTATAAGAATATTTACAATAGTATTTGCATACTTGTAATAATTGTATTCTCCTGAATACACAATAAGATCTTCTTTATGAACCAATTTCATATTATTCTTAATTGTTGTTAATAAATCTTCATAAGTTCTCGAATCTGATTTTCCAATTTCTCTATCTTCTACAAAATCATCATTTTTCTTGTCGTTTATTATTTTTTGAATCGAAAATTCTTTAGGAATTTCGAGAACCAAATTCTCATTTTTGTATAAAACTGGCGTATTTCTTTCATATATAGATGCATATATATCACTTATTTCAGATGGTTGAAATGCATAGTATAATCCTTTATTCACTAAATAACCTTTACGCCCATATTTATCAACTAATTCAATATTATGATTATTAATAAATTGTGTAAGAGTAAAATAAATGTGCTCGATTGGATATCTTTTATAGAAATTAATACTAGATATTAATTGGTCTCGATTATATACTGAACGGTCTTTATACAGTTCTTGTATTCTCTTAATCAATCCAATAGATGTATTTTGAATGTAAATATTGTTATAAGTATTTTGTATAATCTTATTTTGATTCTCCGTTGTAGTTATATCAAAAGATGAACCATTACATCTAAATTCACAATTATCCATATAATCACACACATCAGTATATGGTTTATCACCTGGTTTAAAATCTATAGTTTTTCCACTAGATAATTTAATTCTAATATTTTGATTTTGAATAATTTCAAATAACTTTTCTTGTGTGAAATTGGTTTGTGAAATATTTAAATGACAATCTACAGCAACTTCTTTTAATAATCGCGTAATACGACCAATTTCTATTGCCTTCTTTTCAGCAATTCTATAAACATATAAATCAGCCATTTCAACTTCATTATCTTTTGTTTTTGTTGAATGTAAATATATTTCGACATTCCTCTCTTCAAAAGGTAGTTGACAACAACTTAAATGTCTTACACCACGACCAATAATTTGTTCATTACGATTCATATTATACCAAGGATCTAAAATGTGTACTTGACGAATATTTTTGAAATCCAAACCTTCATTTGCCGCTTTTGATATTATAATTACTTTAACTAATTCTCCATTTTTATTATTAGATGATGTTATGTATTTTATATCTTCACTATTGTTTGGAGAAAAATGCTTGTCTCCTGTAATCATTACATATTTAGCTTGCTTGAAATCTTTACGTTTTTCTTCTCCGTCTTTTGCCGGTTTCATAGTTAATGAATTAATTGGAGAACTAGGAGGCTTTTTAAATAGATTCTTAGTATAATGTGCACTACCATAACGTGTAAAACCCATTTCTTCTAAAGCCAAAGCCATAGGTACTACACCACCATCTATAAATTGTGAATATATCAAAACAATACCAGTAGATTTTTTTATAATATCACAAATATTAGAAATTTTATGACTATATTTAGAAATTTCATCTGGAGAAAATATTCGATTATATTGTTTGAGAATTTTTGGTTTATATTCATAATTGTATCGTAATGGGTATGGATTATCTTGTTGTTTCATAGACATAACATTTTGTAATCCTTCTTTTCCAATAAAAGATGAAATAATCGATTTTCGTTTTTCTTGTGGTATTTTCTCAATTTCTTCAATATTGATTTTGTCTAAAGATTCATTTGGATATACTATATTTAAAGCTTCCATAGGAGCCAATAATAATGTATATCCGAAACTTTCCATATTTTCAAAACTAGGCATTTGTATTGTATTTCCCTTATTATTGTTTTTATCATAAGAACGATTTAACATATCTTTTATAATAAATTCATAACCACGTGATTGATATGATGCAATTATATTAGTATATACAGGAACATGCATTAATGGATTTTCTACAAATGATAAATTCATTTGTTTTTTAGGATATTCTTCTGGAGTCATTACGTGTTCTGGTGCAAAAATTTTTGGATATACACGATATGGAAATGTAAATGGATTTTCACCTCTAACATATGATACATAACCTTTCAATTTACGTATTAATAATTCTTTACCATTTTCTTTTTCAGAATTTCCTTTTATGAAATTTCCAGATTTATCAAATACATCATTTTGTTTAATAAGAGCACGTTTATCATTTGCATTTAATAAATTTGTTAACCATATTATTTCAGCATAAGAATTATACATAGGTGTAGCGGATAAAACTACTAAACGCATATCATCTGATTTAAATGCAATCTCATTTAATAATACAGCAGTTCTTTTATTTTTATTAGCATCACTAAGACGAAGATTATGAACTTCGTCAATAATTATTAAACGTTTATTAAAAACTTGTCTAATATTCTTAAATCTACGATTTTTGGATTCTTCTGGAGAAAGACCACTATCTTGAGATACATTAATATTCTTTTCAATAAAATTAGCAAATTCACCATAGCCCATAAATAAATATGATTTTAATATTATATTACGTATTTGCTGTATGATACGTTCACGAGTATATCCCATTAAATTCATAGGATTAATCTCATTTAATAACTGATTTCCAACACAAGAATCAATATTCCATATACCATCAATTTGTTCTAATTTACGTTCATCAAATAATTGAAATCTAAAGTTTTGTCTCACGTTGGGTGATGCTATTACTATTATTTTTTTATTGTGACCCATTTGTTTCATAAATATACGAGATTCTTCAGCAATTCCAATAGCACTACACGTTTTACCAGTTCCTAAACCATGATATAATAAAAGTGTATTATAAGGTGTTTGAAAAGATAAGAAATTTTTAACAAATAACTGATGAGGACTTAATTCAAAACTAGCTTGACATAATTTTTCAGCTTCTTCCATAATAGATTTATTCTCGATTGAACCGTTGTAAATAGTATCTGCAAATTCTTTTCTAAGAGCGATTTTCTTTGCAAAGTCTTTCTCTCCCAAAATAGGATATAATTCACTATCAAAAGTTTCAGCTTGTTGACTTTCTTTTTTTTCTTTTTCATATTGATATTGATTCATAGATGTATTTCTTATTGGTTCAATAGTCGATTCTTCGTGAGTTTCAATAACTGGTTCTTCTTTTTGTATATATCTAGCAATTTCAATTAAAGGTGTATTTTTCTGTGACTTTTCTGTTGTTTCAACATCAAAAACAACAGGTACAAATTCAATAGTTTCTTGTTTTTTAACAGGTTCACATAAACCAGTTTTAGGATTTCTTCTTTGACCTTTTGGACAATACTGTTTTCTAATCTTTTT
>CEVX01168736.1_pt1 | contig 14276 bp, 8 predicted proteins | sample 356561 | NCBI WGS metagenome assembly CEVX01 (sample SAMEA2623886, study PRJEB7988) | marine metagenome | biome: marine biome (ENVO:00000447); feature: surface water layer (ENVO:00002042); material: "saline water (ENVO:00002010), including plankton (ENVO:xxxxxxxx)" | depth 5 m | reverse complement strand
TTGTTATAAGATGAGGAATTCGGTGAAATTAGCCGGCTTTTAAAGGAGTTTACAGTTTAGGGTTAAAAATTCACAGGAGGCCCGCCCTGGTGATTGCGCGAAAACTCTTTCGAGCACACGTATTTGAACACTCTCTTCGTTTCCGCGTTCGTCAAGGAAATACCCAAACCGTCTCGAATGGCATCGCTGATGCCTTTTTCGCTGCCGAGTTGCGGCGCAGCCGCTTTTGTGTTTAAGAAATCTTTGACGATATCGTCGAGCGCGCGAAGATCACCTAAAATTTTTAACCGGCGCGAGAGAAAGAATAAAGGAGTGGCGTTTTTCGACGCGATTGCGCCGGCGTTTAATACCGATTGAATCGCTTTGGATTCTTTTTCGTGCAACAAACACTCTTGTTCATCGAGCATACATTCCTCTTCGTCGTTTTCTTCGCCGTTTGATACGTTTTTACTCGGCGCAAAGATATCCACGCTTCTTCGAGCGAGTGATAATTCGTCCGCCAATCGTTTTCTTTCCTCTACGTTTAATAAATGTGACGTGAAGCCAACGTCCGCGTTGACATTTGCAAGCGCGTCGTGTATCTCGTACGCCAAAATTCCAGCCGCGTGGGAGAGGTTCAGCGAGACTGGCGTCGCGTCAACTTTACCACCATTCCCTCTAGGCTCGGCTCCTCCGGTGTAACGAAATTTCTTTGTCATCTCTTCTGGGTGTCCAGCGGTTGGAATAGACACGCAGACGTTCGCATACTTTAATTCTTCGTTTGATAATCCCCGCGCTTCGTTTCCGAACAGCACCGCCACTTTCCCTCTCTCTGCCTCTTTCCTTATGACCTCTTTCAGTTCTTTCGGCGTGAGAAAAGGTATGTTCTCTCGGCTCCTCGCCGTCGTCGCGACGACAAATGTGCAATCTTTCAAAGCGTCTTCTAATCCATGCGGCATGTGCGTGATATTCTTTTCCGCCTCTTCAATCATCCAACTCGCGTGTACCGCAAATTTCTTCGCCTCTTCTTTCAACACGCACTCGACGCCGATATCGTGCTTCTGTTCACCACCCATGTCGTGCGTATCGCACGTGTCCAACGCTTGCGGGTCTGGATTCACGATGGCAAAATTCTTCGTGAGACCGAAATTCTGGCACACGCGAGCGACGGCGCCGATGTTTTGAGGGCCTTGTGGGGAACATAAGACGAAGCGGACGTTATCCAACAGCGTTTTGCTTTTCGTTTGTTTTTCGGCTGCTTCTGGATGTTCGGACAGAACACTTTTTGTTGTTGTTTGCGATGTCAACGCTTTGCTTCTTCGCGGAAGTCGATGATGCGTGATGTTCGAGGAACGCTTAAAAGGAACGAGCGCCGCGAAGTAACTCGTGGTTGATGATGTGAATATCATGCGTGATGTGCGTCTCTTTGTTAGAATATGAATAACAATTGTTGTTAGATATAATTGTGTGTGTCTCTCTTGTAACTACTTTTTGTGCGGTGCCTTGTCAGCAAAAACCACAACCACTCTCTTGTTGTTGGTCAATCGAAATAATAAGGAGGTTTTCGATTTTGGCCTCCTCCTCCTCCTCCTCGCCTGTTATTATGAAGCGGCGATACTGGAAACTCATCGTCGATATCTTCCGCGTTTCGATGGAAATTGCCGGGAAAACCTCCATCACCACCACCAGTCGTCGTTCGCGTTCTTGGCTCTTTCTTCTTTTTGTTTCTCCCGTACCGACGACTGTTGGCGTCGTTAGAGAGGTACGCCTCTGGTCGAAAGTGTTCGTGAAAGGCGAAAAATTCGCCTTTTGGTGGAGCCGTTGATGCTATCTTCGACGGCGAAGCGATGGAACGCGATGCATTCGTGGCTCTTTTTTTCTGCTTGGACATCATTCGGAGGACGGCTTCGCGACCTTGTTGGTGCTTCGATAACGTCGTATTTTTAGGCCCGTCGTCGTTGTCGTCTCGATCGATGTGATAATACGCTTCGGTGTCACCGCCGCCGCGCGCGTTTGCTTTTAAGGGCGAAGGCGATGAAGGTGATCCCATGAATGTTCCAATTCCAAGCGTTTTGTCAAAGCGAGGAGGGAGAGGATGAGGATGAGGTCGTGATGGCGGCACAAAGTGCATGTCTCGATTCGAGAACTGTTGTTGTTGTTGTTGTTGTTGTTGTGGAGATTTTGAGTGCATCGGAGATTGCAACGGCGAACGCATATTTTTCTCCGCATCGAACAAGTCATTCTCATACACGCCCAGCATCGCACCATCTCTGTCTTCTTCGCCTTCCTCGAGACTTTCGAATGCTTTCATCGGGCATCCGCACAAACGCTGGCAGGTTTCATAGTCTTCTCTCGTAAGCTTTCTGTCCTTGACCACTTTGTCAACCTCCAAACCGTGCTCAATCAAAACTAAAATCGTGATAGCATTGACGTAAGGAAACAAGTCACTCAAAGCGATTTCCCACACGCTAGAAGATTCGCCAGGTAAAAGCGCGAAGTCTTTCTCCGCAAGGTACGGAAAAGAGTCATCGTTTGATTGGATCTTGTCTTCGTCACCGGGACCAGTGGTAGCAGCTTCAAACGTTATCGCCTTGAAGACAGTATCGACAATATTACGTTCCGAACAGAATGTCACGTCGATATCTATTTCATTTTTTGATACCTGCACCTGACGGTGCAGTTCCGAAACAAAACTCTCAGCTTCTCTTGCTTCTAAATATTCCGGATCTATTTCAAAAATAAACTCCGTCCAATAGAAGGATCTCGAAAGAACTTTTGCGCAACGAGTCGCCAAGAAGAAAACTTCTTGTAAGTCTCCGCTCTGTATCTCGCGAGTGTCGCGCATTCGAAACAAACAAATAGCCTTCACTCCATCGTTCGACGCGATTAAAGAGATTACTTTGGCGTAGATCTCTTTTACGTTCGGGCCGACGATACGATCGAAAAGTCTTCGACGAATAACGCGAGCGAGGCTTGATTGTTGAACTTTCCGTTCAATTCGATCAATCATGCTCGAAGATTGTTTGTCTCGAAGGACAACAAGTCTCGTTTGGGTCACACTATGATGCGACTTCGCGTGTTCTGAAACATCAGCGGTAGGGTTATCAATCGGGATGATATCGTCGAATCCTAAGATATCGTCATCCATGTATTCTCCAACGTATTTTTCGTCCTCTTCCCAATCAAAATCAGGCTGCGGCAGCTTGAGCTCGTTGTTTGTGCGCAAGGTTCGGTCTCGTTGACTACTACGCGGAACTGGTACCAGATCGGTTGTAAAGATTTTTATCGCACCGTTTCTCTCGATCCCGCGGAAGCGTCTCGCATTTATCGCACTCTGGACGATACTCTCAGCGTTTCGGCTTGGAGCGTAAAATACGACGATGGCAAAATCCGAAACGGGAAAACTTGCACGCTCAAAATGCTGCTCCAAGATAATCAAGGCATCGAGATTGTTTTTGGATACAATTTTACGCACCTCTTCTGCGAATAACTTTTCTTCTTGTTCCGATCGTCCATCGTGGAGATACTTTTGAGACGGGAGGCAATTGACTCGACCGCCAACAAAATGGACGTATTTCACAATTGGTCCGATTGGTTTAGGTTCAGGAACAATTATGAGCATCTTTGTGCGACCGGAACCATCCGTTCTACATTCTTTAACAAGTGGTCGTAAACCGCCAAGTTTCGGGCTATCGAGCGACTCACCTCGTTGAACGCTGGAAACGGCAGCTTCTAAAGCGTCCTCAGCCTTGGATTTCGTTCGGACAAAGATGGTGTTATTATTCGTACCTGAAGACGTGTGCGCGTAGTTGTTCGTGTATCGCAGCTGCAAATTCGCAACAGTAACGCCGTAAGACTCTAACAAATATGCCACGGTCAGTAAATCCTTCAAGCGTCTCCAATTCGCAGCGGTGTCGATATGGCCTGCTTGACGCTCGCGTTCTTCAGCCTCTTCCATCCTCGATACATATAAATCGTAGTCGATTCTCACATCAAACGTCGGGATGGCACTACCGAAATGGACTGGTATTCTTTCGCGAATAGTATTGTACTCACGTGCAATTTCTTCGATCGCAAAGCCATGCGGCTGTTCCGGAACACGAAAGGAGAAAAATTCTATTTCTGGCTGCTTTTCGTTCTCTCTCTTTTGCGTTGCCGCTTGCGGAGAAGCAAAGTTCAGCTTCGTCTGAAGATGCTGCTTTATGCCAGTACCGGGAGTTTTTGGGCGTGAAGCACTACCAACATTCTTACCACCGCTACCATTTGGCGAAAATCCCTTGGTTATCGTCGCCGTCGCCGTCGTCGTCATCGTCGTTTTCTTCGATTTGTGGAAATCGACGGAATCTTGTACCATCTCTTCGCCTTCTGGAAAGTTTAAGGCAAGAAATCTAGGAGAGATCATTTGCTTTTGTTGTTGTTGTTGCTGATCCGCGCGAGGAGGCGAGTGTAAATATCCAATATTAGCGGTCGCTGTGCCTGGTAGTAGCGGGCGTTCTGGAGAATGCGAAAGAGGCGCAGAGTTCCCGTTAACGTCTCCGGTGACCGTTGTAGTATTGTATCGTATCGGATAGTTCTCCTCGACGGGCAACATGAACGAAGGTAAAGTGCTCGTCTTTGCGACTATTTTTCGAGTCTCAACGTAAGCATCGATATCTTTAATCTTAGAAGGTTTGAAAAGCGGCACGCGCGTCGTCTCTTCCTCGCTAAGCAAAGAAAACTTACTTTCCTCGGGAACGTCTTGGGAAACTTTGATCGCTTTCCGCTCCTCACCGCTTACTGGCCACACGCGTTCCAAAAACGTGCGTTTTGGTTCGTCAACGAGAATTGGTAACTCCAAAAATGCTCTCTTTTTCCCTTTTTCTCGCATCCCCGCTCCGCCTGCGAAACAGTCAAACTCTCTCTGCGTTGGCGGATGCACGTGGATCGTACGTAACAAATTTTCGACGCAGTCCAGCTTAGCCAACGTCTCAGCCGGAAGCTCGTAAAGCTGTTCGCGTTCCGCGCGTGAAAAGAAGTGCGTCTGTCTTCTAATTTTCTTCCCATCGTGTTCTTCATCGTCATCGTCGTCGTCCTCTTCGTTCTCTCCGTTCTCATCTCTTCTCAAATCTCTTTCAAACCGTCTGGTTTCTGTCTCGAGGACGTTTCGCACCGTGTTTTCAGTTTGCGTCCCGGGAAGATACGGCAGTTCCAAGTCTCTGAAGACCTCTTCGCGTTTCTTCTCCATCGCTCTCGTCGTCTTTTCTACCGGTAAATCTTCCCCAGGGAACATCTCTTTATTATTGATCGTCTTCATCCTCAACTCTGTCGTCCCGAGGAGCATCGACTTTTCGTCTATTTTTTGTTCTTCTTTTTCCAACTCCTTCGCGAAGCCTTGCCTCTCTATCGCAGAGCGCTTCTCCTTCGCCGCTCTCGACAAAAACGCCATCGTTTCTCTCTTCCTCTCCGGAACGTATAATCCAATTCGCGCCTTCTCTAACTCCTCCGGAGGAATCTCCTCGAACTCTTCTTCTTTGTCTTCTTCTTCTTCTTCTTTCGTCGTTTTCGTCGTCTTCTTCTCTATCGAAGAAGAAGAAGAATAAAAAAAGTCCTTCGGCGTCTTTGGTATCTTTATCGTTAAATACCGCATAATCTTTCTCTCGCGAGCGCTCAACTCCTCAACCGCGAGCTCGAAAAAGTGTTGCGTTTGTCTTCTGATTGTATTTACAATATATAAAACAATACGTAAACGCGAGCGAAACGCGCGTTGTTTGCGGTGTCGTTTTTTGAAGTGTGAAGTGGGGGGGTTGGTTCTTCTTGAAAAAAACTTCTAAAGAAGAAGGAAAATTTATAATTGAAAAAAATACTCGAGAGAGAGAGAGACAAAAAAAGAGGCGGAGGCGAAGACCTTCCTTTTTGAGGTTTTCATTTTTTGCCCTCTTCTCCTCATCTTTTCCTTGTTGTGCGCGCGTCTGAGAAGGATACACACACACACACACAAACGTTTACACAGATATAAATAATTCTGTTTCGTGAAAACGCGCGTTTGGATAATACGTGATAGTATTAAAACGACGAGAGAGGGAGAGAGAGGACGACTGATATATACGGATTATTTTCCATCACACCGTGTCATCAGCCGGCAAAATTGAGAACAAGAGATAAACACTCATCATCATGTTTTCTTCGCTGCAAAAGGCGGTGACGCCATCATCATCCGCCACGCGGAACAACAACACACAAACGAACAACTCTTCTGCGATGCACAGTCAACCGATTGCGCGCCGTCCGAGTTCTACTTCGTCTTCTGTCGCTCTGCCGCCGGTGGCGTTCGGGGCGATGCGCCTTTTTTCGGGTGACGACGACGACGACTGTGATGATGATAAACAACGACAGAAACAACAGCGTTTACTCGTTCGAACGGAAGCGACGGCCACGAGTCAGGCCTCCACGGACGACGAGGAGGAACCGAAGAGAAAATCTAGGTTCGTGAGAGGCCCGGATGGGAAGTTGGTCAGACGCGACGGGACGACGACGCCGGGTGATGGAGGGGGCGGTCGAGGACCTGGAGATGGCGGTGGAAGAGGAGGCCGGGGAGGAGGTCGGGGAGCCGGCCGAGGGAGAGGTCGAGGTGACTTTGAAGGCGGTCGAGGCGGTGGAAGAGGAGGAGGATTTCAAAGCAGAGACGGCCCGAGAGCTGGACCGGGTGGTGGTGGCGGCCGATTTGCACCCTCGGGGCCAGGCGGCGGAAGAGGAGGAAGAGGGTCTGCCGCCGGTAGAGGCGCCGGTAGAGGCGCGGGTAGAGGCGCCGGAAATAAGTTTGATCGACGCGTGCAAGACGGTACCGGCCGAGGTGGTCGTCCGAAAAATGCCGCGTTCGGCGGCGCCGGGGGGACTGACCGTTTGAAGAAGGGCAGAAAAAGTAAAGCGCAGAGAGTTCAGATGAGAAGAATCCAAGCCGAGGAGGAGAAGGATGTCGCGGTGGAGCTGTTAGTTGTTCCGAAAGATGGTTTCATGATCGAAGAGCTCATGGCTGAATTGGCCACTACTCAGGCAAATATCATCAAAGTTTTATTCATGAAGGGTATTGCCGTGCAAATGGGTCAAATGCTAGACAGAGATACTGTCGTTGCCGTTGCCGAGGATATGGCGGTGGAGTGGATCGACGAAGACGAAAAAGGCGTCACGCACGAAGCGAGGAAAACCACAAAGTTCAACACGGAAGAAGATGAAGAGTTCTTAGAACCTAGACCGGCAGTGGTGACAATCATGGGTCACGTCGATCACGGGAAGACGTCGCTTTTAGATTACATTCGAAAGTCGAAAGTTGCCGCCGGAGAAGCCGGAGGAATAACCCAAGGCATCGGCGCCTATCAAATCACAACTCCAGTTGGAGAAGACGAAGAAGAAACGACAATTACATTTTTAGATACTCCAGGTCACGAAGCGTTCTCAGCTATGCGTGCGCGAGGCGCGAGGGTGACGGATATTGCCATTATCATCGTCGCTGCGGACGACGGGTTGAGACCACAAACAGAGGAAGCCGTAGCGCACGCGCAAGCGGCGGAAGTGCCAATTATCGTCGCCATCAACAAAATCGATAAACCGGCTGCGGATATTGAGTTTGTGCGCGGAGAAATGGCCAAAGTTGGTTTGACCTGTGAAGAGTGGGGTGGAGAAACAGCCATGATTCCAATTTCCGCGAAGACTGGAGAAGGCATTGATGATTTGTTGGAAACTATCGCCTTACAATCTGAAATTTCCGAACTCTCCGCCAATCCGAATAAACTAGCGTTAGGTTCCGTCATCGAAGCGCAACTGGATAAACAGAGAGGTTCAATTGCAACTTTGTTAGTCCAAGCTGGTACTTTGAAAGTCGGTGATCCGATTTCCGTCGGAGAAGTCCATGGCAAGATTCGCGCCATGGAGTCCGCCACAGGAGAGAAGATTGAATTCGCCGGACCATCCATGCCAGTCAGTGTTCTGGGTTTGAATGGTGTTCCAGTCGCCGGAGACGAGTTTGCAGTCTGCGAGTCCGAGCAAGATGCGAGAGAAAGAGCCGAAAAAGCTACGGAAGAAGCGAGATCTTCTCGTCTCGGAGCCGTCGCCGGTAACGTGGCGAGTTTGACGAATATTTCCGGCGTCGTGGAGGATTCTCTGCAAACGATTAACTTGATTCTAAAAGCGGATGTTTCCGGTTCGACCGAAGCTATTAAAGCTGCGTTAATGCAATTACCTCAAGATCGCGTGCAATTGAGATTTCTTTTGTCTTCTGTGGGCGAAGTGTCCGAGTCAGACGTTGATTTAGCAGCCGCGTCTGGTGGCATCATCCTGGCGTTCAACACGCCAGCCTCTGATCGCGTTGAGGACGTTGCTAAACGCGCGGGAGTCGAAATAAGATCGTACGATGTTATTTATGGATTGATTGACGAAATCCGAGACGCCATGGAAGGTAAACTGTCCGAAGTAAAGGATGAAGTTCCGGTTGGCAAGGCGGAAGTGAAAGCGGTCTTTGGCGGCGGTTCCTCTAAAGTTGCAGGTTCGTTAGTTCTCGAAGGTAGCATTAAAAAAGGAACGTTCATGCGCGTTGTTCGAGGACCGAACAGAAAAGAAATGTACAATGGTAAAGTTGGTTCTTTGCGTAGATTTAAAGATGCGGTGAAAAAAGTCGACTCTGGCGAAGAGTGCGGCATCGGCGGCGATCCAGAATGGCCCGATTTCAAGGAAGGCGACATCATCGAGTGCTTCGATTTAGTCGAGAGAAAGCAAACGTTAGAATCTGCGTCGGAAACGCTCAAAGAACAAGTCAAAGAGTATCGCAGTAAAGATGAGGAGAGAGCAGCGAAAGCGGCGGCGGAATTGGAGAAGTATCAAAGGAAACGCGGCGCGGAGACACCACCTCCCGCCGCAGCTAAATAAGCATAAACTTTCTAACACTATATCGATAAAACACGTCATCATAGGCTAACAACAAGTAAGAACAATATACGGGTATCATAATAATATATCTAAGTACAACATAAAATTAATAATGAGAGCGAGTATCAGTGGCGCAATAGTATGTATCTATCGTCTCGACAATCGACAAATACTTAGTTTTATTTCCTGAATTTTCCTACAATTGCTTTACAAAAATAATGTCTCATGATGTTCTTCTGAGACAGATTCTCGGCCCATTCAAAGAGTACAGACAAGCGCGACCAAAAGAAGGAGGTGAGACGAAGATTGATGAATTCAATCAACTGAGGACGTATCCAGTCGATGACATATCAGCCAACGAATTCGGACACGAATGGGCTGTGAAAACAGTTATGCTGGAAGAGTTTGATGAGGAAATAAGAGAGGCTCTGTGCACTCGCTCGAAAGAAGAAGTCACGACACGAAAAGGCATTCGCGTATCGAACGAAGACGGTGGTTACCACTCCACGCCAGATTTTCTACAGAGACTGACAGTAGCAGATGATGATGACGAAGAAGCGAAGAAGGGTGAGATGTCGTCGAAATTTCTCCCTCAGTTCCTGCGTTTTGTGAGTATGCAACTCGAATCGTTCCCGTCGTTGAAACGCACTCGTCCTCCAATGACCACGTCTTGGATAAACAGGCTCGGTACAAATAACAGCAACGGCTTGCATAACCACGCGAGCGCTAAGCTTAGCGGAGTGTTTTATTTCGACGACTACGAAGCCGATGTTGACTCCGCAGCGGCGCAGGAACCAAAGCCTGGTGATCTGCTCTTGAGGACGGCTTCGGCCGCAATGCGGAAGAATGAGAATATGGGAGAGTGGTGCGAGTACGTAATCATTCGTCCTCAACGAGGAAAACTCGTCTTGTTCGAGCCCAAGTTATTGCACGGAGTGGTAGCTTCGCACCGAGAGCGATTTTCGCTTGCTATGAATTTCGGGGAGAAGAATGTGAGTTTTGAAGATCCAAACGAGGGAGGAAAGAAAGTTAGCGTGCGACCAATCGAATTATAGCCTTTACAGTAGATGTAGCCATTTTACAGTAGTAGTAGCACGCTCGCTAATGAAAGCATCATCATTTTATTCACATTTCGTTCAAATTTAACATCGAACTTGGACGAACCGCCATATTTGTCCGTTCGTCTTCCTCGTTATCGTCCTCGAGAGAGGCGTCGTTGACTCCCTCGGCGTTCAACCTTTGATACTTGGAGAGATTCGAAGAAGTGTTCGTGTCTGAAACGCTAAATCCTTGCAGCGAGAAAGCAAACGCTGACGTCCCGGCGCCAAGTAAAGAACCTACAATCACATCCTCCGGATGATGCCACATATCGCGAATTCGCGTGATGGCAACTCCGACTGCCACAGAAAGCGGCGCTAAGCTAATCAAAACTTTCCAAACGAACGCTTCTGTTCGCTCGGTGTTGGTTCTAGAACCGCCAAAACATTTCAAATAATACATTAAATACAAGCTCAAGTAAAACAATCCTGAAAAAGACATGCTCGTGTGCCCGCTCGGAAACGATCTTCTTCCTTGCCTCACGTCGTTCAATAAGCTCTCATTCTCCAAATTTCCACAATCTGGTTTACCGTACTCTTTCCATACCGGGTCAGCTGTAGCGCTGCCCCAACATCTCGCCGCAAAATCCGGTCTATAGTTTCCGCATGCCTGTTTCACGCTGTTCACGAACACAAACGATATCGCGACGGATAACAGTAAACCCAAACTCGCCGCCGTGCTTCTCGCTCTTCTCCCCGATGTATCCATTTTCGAGCACAGAAATATGCACAGTAAAGGAAACACGATGCTGATAAATGGCAGAACGGCCGTTGGAACAGAATTTTTCTTCATCGGATATCGCAGTCGATAAATCAAATTCTCGTTGAGAAATTTTTCGTAAGGCTCGGCAAACTCTAAAGAGAAGCCGATGGATAATAAAATCAAAAGAAGCGCGATGTCAAACGCGACTCGATACCGCTCGTTCATTACAGTCAACGCGTTAAAATTAGTATTCCGCATCCTATCGTTATTTTTCCGGCTTTTTTGTCGTCGTCGAGGAGAAGTTTGCTGCGGGGGGAAAACGCTTTCGACGCTTTCCTCTTCTCCGCTCAAAATCTCTAAAGATACGAAAGACGAATTCGCGCGTCTCGTTCGTTTCGTCAGAGAGGAAAGCGAGGAAGACGACACGTTCCTCTCAAAAACTCTTTTCTCCTCCTCCTTCTCTTTGTCGGCGCGTGGCGGCCGCCCCGTATTCGAAGCCGGCGCGTGAGAGTCGATTGTTGTTGTTATTTGTTCCGTTTTAACGAACAAAAAAAGTAACGACGACGCTTCGCTTTTCTTCCCCAAAGTTACTTCTCTCAAGTTTAGTCTGCGAGAGACTTGCCTTGACGATGAAAAGGACGACGAAACCGTTCTCATTGACGTACGTGAGATACCCAATAATTGACGACTCTTATTATTTCAAAGGCAAATTCTTAGCCATCGCTTCTTTATCTCCAATCTTCACGGTCGCGCACACCGTCGCCTGTTTCTGTTCCCAACGAGAACTGTTCGATTTCACCTTAGTGGTTGGAATATTCTTAAACGAATGCTTAGCGCAGCTGTTAAAACACTACTTGCAACAGGAGAGACCGAAATCGTGTCAGAGAGTGGATTTTTGCGACACGCACGGGATGCCGAGTTCGCACGCGCAGTTGGCGTTTTTTAACAGCGCGATGTCGGTTTTGGTGTTGTTGAGGAGGTGGAAACACGCGAAGAAATATCGAGGAGAGGGAGAAAAAGCGGGAGTGGATGTGTCATCTTCTGTGCTTTCGTTGATGACTGTTCCAATAGCAGTAATCGTGGGGTATTCTAGAGTCGAGTTAGGGTACCACACGATCGAGCAAGTCGTCGCGGGTGCCGCGATTGGGTTGATGTTTGGTTCGATGTGGTTTCTCGTCACGACGAGAGTGTTCGCGAAGCAGTTTTCTGAGTTGGTGAAAGAGGACGATGATCACGCGATTAACAGCGCCAGGGTTCGGGGGAAGAAAAGACGAAGATTTGGAAAGTTACTGAGGGAGACGCTGAACATGAGAGACTCATCGATGTGTGCGAACCCGTTGACGATTTCGAGAGAGAGGGTGGAGCTGGAAAATTTCGCGTTTCCGATGAAAGATGTCGTCGGTTTGTTAAATACCCCGTCCTTAAAGAAAGTAGATTAGTTTGTTTGTGTGTATAGATTCTTCGATTGTACCATGGTAAAAAGTTATCATGTATATGTGTATTAGTGAAAATATTCTTTTTACAACAAGAGAGTATCATGTATAATTGTATATGTTTCTTCTTTTTCTTCTTCTTCTTTTTCATTCACCAACGTTCAGGATTTTAATCACAGACGCGTTCCCGATTCTATGCAACGCGACGATGGCGTCTCCTTTTTCGCAGTATCCAGCGACTTTCGCGTAAGATACCGCCGCAGACAATATCTCATCCGTCGTGTCAGTATCCGTCGCTCGTGCGGAACCTTCTGCCAAGAGTGGAATCAAACCCCTCGTCAACTGCGCTTGCTTTGCCGGCGTCTCGCCGGAACACGTCCACGTCAAAGAATCTGTCGTCAACGTTGGCACAAAAACCGTCAACACCGGCACTTTCGGTCTGTACTTTGCCACGAGCCTCGCCGTGCTCCCTCCGTGCGTCAAGACTACAATCAAAGCCGCTCGAACTTTCTGCGCTGTGCGAACCGCGGATGAAGCCAAAGATTCTAACGGCATCATCGGTTTCTCCACTTGCGCTAAAATAGCTTTGAACAAGATGTAATGGTCGATGGACGCCTCCGCTTCGTTACAAATCTTCGACATGACTTTCACCGCATCTACTGGGTAAGACCCCGCGGCAGTTTCACCGGACAACATCACGCAATCTGTGCCGTCTAAAACCGCATTCGCGACATCGGTAGCTTCCGCTCTCGTCGGTCGTGGGTTTTGCACCATCGATTCTAACATTTGTGTCGCGGTGACGACTGGTTTCCCAGCTGCGTTGCACTTTTCAATCATCAATTTCTGCGCCAAGAAAATCTTCTCGGTCGGAATCTCCATGCCTAAATCACCTCTGGCGACCATAATCGCGTCTGAGGCGGCTAAAATATCGTCAAAATTTACTAAACCTTCCTGGTTTTCAACTTTAGAGATGATTTGAATCTCTCTCCCTTCCTCGCCCAACACCTCTCGAATGTTTCTCACGTCCGAGCCTTTCCTGACAAAACTTGCCGCAATAAAGTCCACTTTATTTTTCATCCCCCACTCTACGATATCTATGCGATCTTTCTCCGTGATCGTCGGTAAATCGACAACCACCCCGGGTAAATTCACATTCTTTCTCTCCCCGAGCGTCGCCGTGTTTGTGCACATCGCTTGCACCGTCCCGTTTGCGATGTCGCAGGAAATCACCTCCAAAACAATCGACCCGTCGCCGATCAATATTTGTGCCCCAGGAACAACGTCTTCGGCTAATTTCTTGTACGACAACGCGATCATATTTTCGTTCCCGAACGCGCTATAATCCGTCGTCAACGTCACTTGTCTCCCGGCGGTTAACAACACCGGCTTCGAGTCTTCCAACATCCCAGTTCTAATTTCCGGTCCTTTCGTGTCTAATAAAACCGCACACATTAACCGAGTGTTCGCGCACGCCTGTCTCAAAACGTCCAACGTCTCTTGATGGTACTCGTGCGACCCGTGCGAAAAATTAAATCGCGCGACAGACATGCCGCTTCGCAAAAGTTCCTCCAACACGTGCAACTCTCTCGATTTCGGTCCTAACGTGCAAACAATTTTGGTTTTACATCTCAACAAGTTATCGTTGTTGTTGTTGGAACTCGAGGCCGGGTGGATGGAAGACGCGTTCGAGGTTTGCCCGAGAATATCCTCGATTTGAATGTTCATCTTTCTTCTTTCTTTCTCCACAAAATAAAACTATGCGCGTGCAAAAGTCTTCGCTCTTATTTGAGATTTGATTGTTTCTTCTCAGACTCAGACTGATGATCGAACGCTTTTTTGTCTCTCTCTTCTCCTCGCGTGTTGTTGCTCTTACGTTTCGCGACACCACCACAAGTAGTCGTCGTAGTCGTCGTAGTAGCACTCGCCGGAAATGAAATGGAAAGTAGTATATCTGCTTTAATAAAGATTATATATGTATAATATTCCGTTCGCGTATACGAAGAAGAAGAGGTTGTTATTGACGACTTTGTCTGTGGCCTCTTTTTTCGCGGACCAAAAAAGAACTCATTTCAAAAAGAAAGGAAAAAAACAAAAAAACAAAAAAAAGGAGAATTTTGATCCCGTTTTGATTGGGGTTTAGCGCTAAACCCCATTGCATTCATCGCACTC
>CEVX01170866.1_pt1 | contig 14320 bp, 13 predicted proteins | sample 356561 | NCBI WGS metagenome assembly CEVX01 (sample SAMEA2623886, study PRJEB7988) | marine metagenome | biome: marine biome (ENVO:00000447); feature: surface water layer (ENVO:00002042); material: "saline water (ENVO:00002010), including plankton (ENVO:xxxxxxxx)" | depth 5 m | reverse complement strand
CATCAATGTCATAGTCATTGGATCAATACTGGGTCTATCTTGCTTCAAAAGAGGGGCAAGAGCAGTGATAACCGCCGTCAAATCATTTTGATGGGTGGCACTCGGATAATTGTTGTAACCTGCGGCTCCAACATTATCTAGCTCATGCTCCAATCTGCGCATTTCAAGTACATCGTTCAAATCATCCTTAATCCCACCCAACAGGCTGGTAGACTCTCTCCTTTCAGGGACAGGAACTTGATTCAATTTAGGTCTTGACAATGGACTTGGCCTTGCTGACCTGGATTCTGCCACCGGCTTTTCGGTAGGAGGGACATTACCTGATGATTTCCAGGCATCAAAAGATGTTTTTACTCCATTCTCGCTCATCCCAGTCATTTCACTGATGTAATCAGCGTCAATCTCTCCATATTCGTCATAGAACAGGGGAGTACCTATTGGACTCGTCACATCTGGGTATTGTTTCTGGTATTGCTCATCCACTACTGCAGTGAAATACCGTTCAAGCTCTGCTTTTAATTGTCTTTCTTCACTCATATTCTCAACCTTAGTTTTCATCATCATCATCGAAATCATTTCTCATTTTTGCTCGAAAGTAGTTCTTCAAGCTCTCTGCACTCTTCAGAAACAACATATCTACTGAGTCTAGAGTTTGGGATGCAGGGGCTTCTCTGCCATCGCCATAGATCCCCTCTTCTTCCAAGTAATTCTCCACTACCGTAAGAATGTCAATGCAATCGCCGATGAAATGTGCATTTGAAGCAGGGTTTTCTGCTACCATTGCCACCATAGAGACAATTTTGAAGCAATCATCTCGCAATCGAGACTCTAGTTTCGCAGTCGGGTCAAATGGGTTTTCCATAGCAATCACTCATAGGGGGATTTGGTTTCTTGGCTAGAAGTAGGGGTACTTTCTGGTTCTCCTACGGCTTCTTTGTGCATTTCTTCCATATATGCAGACACTTCTTGTGCCTGCAACTCTAGATCTATCAGAGTCTCTTGAGTCTCTTCAAAGGTTTCGAGTAAAAGACCCATAGCAAGAGTTCTAACCATCCAGGATGACTTAGCATCTGTATATGCGACTAATTTCACACTCTCTCGCGTAACATCAAGGGTCTCACCACTGCTCAAAACAACTACCACGGATATATCGCCTGGTATTACATGGACATCCTCGAACAATTCGCCATCAGTCAGTACAACTCGGTCCGCTTTGAGCACGAACCATGTGAGTGGTCGTTGTCGTATGAAGGAAACCCCAACATAAAGCAGTCATGCTTTTCGGGAATTGACCTTATGAAAAATAACAATCTAAGCATCCGCAAAATAACCTAAGCAACCATAAAAAGAAAATAATTCATCAAACGCCATTTACCAACAAGGTTTCAATACCTTGTTTTTTGAGGCGACATGGAAAATAAGACCCTAACCCCCTTATTTCCACTCGACTTCAAACAGTTGAACCATGTATGGTTAGTTAGGTTGTAATGCACCTAAGCATCACTTGAGTGTCGACAGCATTATGAACTGCTCGTCCTCGCAAAGGAGTTCCGAGGAGGCAAGTTGCACATGACAAACGATTCTGCAACCATAGATGCAACTAGGTGGTTTTCAGGTTCCACTCTGGAGAAGAAGGCGGCAGTTTACCACCTACTCATCAACGAGAAAATGATAGCCGCGAGAATCGCCGACATTCTCGATAAAAACAAGGCCACAATCAGCAGGTGGATTAACAGATTAGTAAGGGAGCAGTATATCATTGAGTCCACTGCCTTCATCGACCACCAGAAGGAAATGGAACAGGTGCGTAAAGGATCTGTTAGTTTGACCTTCAAAGCATACAAGTCAGGGGCAAGAGCTGAAGAAATGAATGAAACCATCCACAAGTTGCAGTCCCAAATGGGGGTACATCGTGACACACCAATCTGGAGCCCACTGCCAGGCGGGGTCGAACCGAGGATAGACATACACAGAATAGACTACAACATTCCAGCCAATACCAATGGACCGAGAGGCGGGATGCCCCATGATAGAGACACAGAATCATGGGCGAGAATGGGTGTCGTACCTAGCGGAAATGAGATCAGAGGATGGATTCATTTTGCAGCACCGGACATCGAATCGGCAATAGGACCCTGGAGAGTGCGGTTTCGAAGAAGAATGAGTCGTGATGACGAGGGAAATCCTGTATATGGTGGCTTTTGCACCCCTCATCCAGTCCGATTAACGATGCCTAGCCGTTATATCATCACACCAAAAGAGGCGATGGATGAATCTGCGATAAGAATGCGCATTGGTTCTGCTCTTTACCATGTAATGGCAGAGTTGTCGAAACTATATGGTTTCACTCTAGCCTTGCCGAAAGCAAAAAACTCACAAGAGTTTGAGGCGGGTACACTAAGGTACGACCCTGCATTAGCAAAAGAAATCAGAGAAAGGAGGAAAAGAGGCGAACCCAGAATGCTCCCGATGAACGAGGATGGATCTATCACTGCAGACGGCTCTCACGGATTGCTAAAGGACGACATCGTTCACTTGGATGGGCCGCCCGAGAAGATAGCAGCGCAAGCCGCCCCTGTCTTGTTTATCGACACAATCACCACAAAACTCTCAGATATGGCCGAAAACACAGCCAAAGTAGCCAACGAATCAATAGAGACGATTGAGGAAAACTCAGTCAATACTACAACAAGAATCGCAGACAACATGCAAGGCGAGCTTTTCAACCTGGTCGAGAGGATGAATAACACATTCGAGGAAATGCTACAGAGGGAAGAGGCGAGAAGAGTCACAGAAGAAGAACGGCGCAATCAAGTGTGGGACAACGCATTCACAGAAGACAGAGAATCCTTCCGAGAGAGGATGAATCGGGCTGTAGCACGCTTTGAACAGTCTCTCAGAGACCAAGGAATAACTTTGGAAGAGGGCCAAATGGTGCTGACTGACTTCGAAGAAGCGTAACGGTGTGACGGGTCGCATTTATTCCCTATACCCCCATGCGACGAACATGACCGGTAGCGTAGCCGCATTCTCAAACCCGCTTGCTAGGGCAAAATGGGGTGCGAAAGAGGGCTATGAGGTCACTACTTCAGGAGGGATTAGGCAACAAGCAAGATTTACCTTCAACGGAGATCCGAGAGCATTTGAGATAACTGTAAGGGCTTTACAAGAAATGGCATCAAAATATGTATCTCACCCTGAGGTTATCCAATTCACACGCAGACTTTTCAATGGGAAGATAGGAAAAGACAGGTTCGGACTAAGGAATCACGATGAACTGGGAGAAATACAGCGCATTGTATCTTACTTCCAGGGAACTCACACTACGGCTACACGAGATACCGATGTTGGAAAAGGGATGATATATGGTGATCAAGGCTCATACAGATACCAAAAAGACCCATACTCAGTAGAGTATTTCCAAAGCCCGCCAAAGGTTATCAGAGATATACAAGCAGGTGAGTCTGGTGCTGACTGTGACGATATAGCGGCAGCATGTGCATGTGTATTGAATGCTGCTGGCTACCCTTCTATGCTGATGATTGTAGATGCGGGCGGCCCTAAAGGCGCTTATTCTCATGTGATGCTAGCTACTAAGACATTCAGCCCCAATCCAAAGTTTGGCTCGGATTGGTTTCCCATTGAACTGATCCACCCGTTCGACATGGGCCAATCAGTCAGAATATCGACTTACATCCCTCTCCTAGTGGAAAACTACGACCTGACTCCACGGGAAGCGAGACTAATACCAAAGGAGTTTAGATGAAAATGATGAACAGACACTATGCAGCACTGAATGGAGCCACAGAAAATGTGGAAATGCCATTTGAGAAATCCGGAATGATGGTAGATAGGAAACCAGCACAGACTTCTAGAGTCGGTAGCTCAATGTCAGGAATAGGATTTGAGCCACCGCAGGTTAGGCCGCGACCAGCACCACCCGAGTTCACGATTAGGCAACCTACAACGCCAACACCTACTCAAACTGCCCCTATGCCAAACGCAAATCACAATCTCGGCTCGATTTCAAAGCCAAAGGTCGCAAAGGGGCAACTCAACGGGCTGAAAGGATGGGCGTTCTACGGATCGGCCTTTGCCGCAATCATGGGCTTGACTTACATGACCCACAGATACCTAAACCAGGAGGACGATGAATGAACACATTTCTAGGGGCTATTGAGACAATTGCGAGCAACAAAGCACTAGCACTCGGAGCAATGGCGGTAGTCGCTGGAATAGCAAGGTCGAGGTGGGAAGAGTAATGGCATACATGGGTAATATGACTACTGCTAACGCAGATGAGATTAATCCGAACAACTTCGCAAGCAGACCAGGTATATTCTCGGTGAATACAGTGACGAGCCCAGACTACTTGTTTGGATCTAACATGGGTCTAACGACTCCAGACAACACTCTAACTATTTCACACAGCAAAATCAAGCGGTCACTCCCATATCCGATTAGGATGGGGCAGACCTTGACGGAGAATGATGCCAAAAATCTAGCAAACATGATTGCGGTAGGCGGAATCTTCGGGATGATTGGTGCCTACGCAATTGGATCATTCTCCAAAGGGAAGAGGCGAAAACAAGCGGATAAGGTAGCAGGGATTATCCCCTTCATCGCCCTTCCCCTCTACATTACTGCCCAAATCGGGGCATCGCAAGGAGGGATGGCATGAAGAAAGCAGACCAAGCAACAGGACTAACGATAGATGTGCCAGACAAAGCTCCACCTCTGGGGCAATTCCCTTACTACGGGTTCTGGCAACAGATCTACAAGCAACTACCAGGAGCAATAGAGACTAGAACTGGATTCAGCAAGTTCGACATTTCTGCCGCACTTACTGAGGTTGAGAACATGACAAACGGCCCATACAAGGTGATTCTAGGTGAGAAACTTTGGAAGGTCGGAGCATTACTGTCGATGAATCAATACATACCAGCAAGCGGAAGGGGCGGTAGCACACTGGGCTCCATTTCCGAATCTAATGATGGCGGCAGAGTGGAAATCGCAGCCGTGTGCATGGAGCCTATGATGAACGCTATACTACAAAGAGCATCACTATCTGGTAAAGTCGGCCAAGAACTAGGCGAAATGGAAGCAGAATACGAACAAAAGATGGAAGCAATGCGAAAGATAGGTGCTAGATTAGCAGAATTGGAACAATGGCCGTACATCAAGACTCCATTGAACTCCTTACAGGCATCAAGAACCGAATATGAGGCGCTCAAAAGGGATTTATCAGTTATCCAAACAGAAATAGCATCAATATCTACAGGAATTGAGATGACAAATCAAATCAGGAATGAAATAAGTAAGACAAGCAATGATTTGTCAAGAGCTGAGAGGGAACACCGATCAGTTATGTCTCAAATCGACCACTTCCAAGTAATGCTAAGTAACGGGCAAAGGGCAAACAATGGTAGCCAAGTCGCCAACGCCAGTTCAAGACTAAGTGAATTGAACAAGACCAACCAGACATTGACGAGATCCATTACAGGGCTCGGTCAAAAACTGATGAAGCTTCAGACCCAAGATACAGATACCAGGGGTATGCAACAAGTGTTAGTAGGAAAGCAGAAACAGTCCAAGCAAATAATCAAGGAGCTTTCGACTGTCCAGAATGAGCACCTTGCTCTCGAGAAGAGTTATGAAAACATCGAGGGAGAAATGATTCAGATTCAAAGGACTGGTGCAAGGTTGTCAACAGACATTGAGAGGTTGGCAAAGAAAATATCCAATTCAAGAAATACTCAATCTAACATTGTCGCCAGCAACGAGTCGGAAATGGCTAGGCTTTGGGTTGCACACTTAACTGGTGTGTATTCAGACGCAGAATCTTACCTATTCGCAAACCTGAGAATCGCCCAAGAGAGGGCAATAGGAGCGCAGGGCGGGTCAATTTACATGCAAAAGGCAATCAGTGCAGCGAAGATAGCAGAAATGGAGACATTCTTGAGCGCAGTTGATGGGGTGTCCGATTACATCGATTCAGATGAGGTAGAAGTGCTTGAGCAAATAGGCAGGCTTGGAACGATGATGAACTACATTCCTGGAACTGCAAGGATTACAGCACTAAGGGACATGACCTACAGGCAAAGAAAAGACTCGTACAAGAATATGATAGATGAGATGCTTGAGTTCGGAGTAAGAGATCCATCTGGAAACCAAGCAGAGAGCGCATTGAAGATAGGGCCAATCGAGATTGGAAAGTCAGAACCACTGAATGAAGTGGCGAACCTGCTTGAACATCTAGCAAACAAACTAATGGAGTGATAAAATGTTCAACAATAGAGCCTATACGGAAATTACCCAGAACGAACTCGCTAACACTGAGAAGGCTCTGGCGAAGCTAGACGCAGCATACCAAAGTAATAGGATGACAAAGGGAATGTACCTATCAAGAAGAGAAAGACTAGTAAAGAACCTGGAAAGAGTCCTCTCCTCGCCGACACCATTGGCATCGAATCCAACTTCCTACTTTGAAAGGGATGAATTAAACCTGAGCCCAAGACCAGTGGGCTACCAGGATTCCCTAGAAGCATCCCAAGAACTTGACGGATCTCAAAGGAAGGCATCACAGTCGAAGATAAGACAAGCGGCACTACAGAACGCCTACAGTGATGTCGATACCTCATCGATAATGGATGCACTAGCAGAGAATACATCTCCAAGCAACTTCTCATCAGCCCTAACATCAGTAGATAACATCCAGACCTCGCAACTGTTAGGTACAAGACAGATAGAACCCACACAAGCGCAGTTGGCTGGAGTATGGGCTGACATAGCGAACTCACGAGGGGTAATCAACGCGCTGAACAACCTTTCCAATTCTGTAAGGACGAGAGTGGATGCAGCGATTTCATCTGGATTGCCGGTATCTGCAGCAGAGAATTACATTCTGAGCAACGCAAGGAACGCAGGTGCAGCACTTACCAGAGAAGGTTATGACAGACAAAGGGCTGCAGAAGTCGTTAAATCGGTAATCAATGGAGAACTTTCCATAATCGCTGCCCAGAACATAGTATCGGGCGACTTACGAGAAGCAACAAGAGCAGTAGTGAGTAATGAGGCGAACTTTGCAGTAGATCCAACCGTCAGCCCGAATGCCGCTAAGGTAAATACGGAGAAGATGTCAATTAACGAGATAGTGGAGGTTAGAAATGCAGCCTTAGATACATTAGCAGATCCACTTGCATTCCAAGAGGAGCTTGAGTGGGCGGCATCTTTCGTTGATGAAGCCAATCAAACACTGAATCAACGACTAAACCAAACGAATGTCGTCACAGGGAACTCTGCACACCAAATAAAAATCAGCACGGAACCTGGTAAGAAGAACACTAACCAGGGAGACGGACTTCCAATGCCTATTGCACCAAAGCCAATGCCAATCATCCAGAAACCACCTCCTACAGTGGCCGAAGTAGTGCAAAACATACCCGCATTGAATCTAGCAGAAGTAGCGAGGAAAAAAGAAGCAGAGGCAGCCAAGAAAGCAGCAGAAAAAGCCGCACTCAAAGCAGCAGCAGAAGCAGCCATGAAGGAAGCCCAGGAGAAAGCCCTCCAAGCCGCCGCAAACAAAGCGAAGAAGGAGGCAAACGCACTCGCCAGGAAGAAGGCGAACGATGCTCGAAGAGCCAGAGAAGAATCGGAGAGGAAGCGACTGGCAGAAGAAGCAAGGCAAGCAAAGCTACTAGCCCAGAAGAAGGAAAGGGAAGAGAGGGAAGCCGCAGAGGCAGCAAAGAAGGCTGCCGAGGCAAAGAGACTCGCAAATGAAGCGGCTAGGAAAATCGCAGCGAACAAAGCCGCCGAAGAAGCCGCCCATCGTGCATTTATCGCTAACGCGGAGAAAAGAGAGGCACTCGCATTAGCAGATCTAGCAGCCAAGAAGGCCGCAGCCAAGAAGGCCGCCGCCGAGAAGAAGAAGTTAGCAGAACTAGCAGCCAAGAAGGCCGCAGAGGAAAAGAAACTCAAGGCTATGGCGGCAAAGGAAGCGGCGAATGCGAAAAGGGCCTCGAACCTGGCAGCGAAAAAGGCCGCAGAGGAAAAGGCGAAGGCCGCAAGCCTCGCAGCAAAGAAAGCCGCCGCAGAGAAGAAGAAGTTAGCAGAACTAGCAGCGAAGAAGGAAGCCGAGGAAAAGAAACTAGCAGAACTAGCCATGAAGGCCGCTATCGAACCAACGATTCAGTTCGCTGTGATGCCAAACATCCCTATTCTTCCCAACAACATGAAGAAGACCACTAAGGAGAAAGTGAACAACGCTATACCAAATAGGAAGAAACTAACTAGCAAACCTCCAATGGTTCCAATTAAGCCGAGACCTGTTCCAATAGACCCAGGACTAATCAGGCCTAAGCCGAGACCTGTCAATAACGGACCGAGGCCTATGCCTCCTGTAGTGATTAAGCCGAGACCTGTTCCAATCAGGCCTAAGCCGAGACCTGTTCCAATGAACAGGAGGACACCATCACAAAAGGTGGCTAATGCTTTGGCTAAATTGCCTTCACAGAAAAATGTGGATAACATCGTAAAGACCCTGCCAACCAAAGAACAAAGGAGAATAGCGAACGAAGTCAAGAAACACAAGGCCGGAGGCAAGAGGCCAATACTAGGCTCTACAACAACCTCGACTTCCACCAGCCATGATCCTCGGGACAAGTTCCGAGATGAACCACAAGGGCTTGGAGCTTCGACTTCAACAACGACTTCATCTCGAACTAGTGGTGCTTATCGCTTTGATGACCCAAGACTCATGCACAGGTGGGGTTGATAGATGGAAGCAGATTTCAGGTCTCTAACATTGGGCAAGACCCAAGCAGGCCAAGTATATGCGGGGCAAACAGCCTCATACAACTGGAACGCAGTGAAAGAGAATGCTGGAATCACAATACTATCTAGCCGACATCCTAGCGGAGGGCTTTGTTACAAAATCGTAGAGCAGTATGCAACTGCGTATGAAAAGCAAATCTATCCAACCTCAACATACCAAGCAAAGGACGGCAATACAGATGTCGAGCGTGACGCTACTAAAGCCTACGCAGAGTTCGAAACCCTTGTCTCAACAGGAGTAGGAACGCCTACAGAAGCAGGTATTTACTCCTTCCAAGCAACTTCGTTCGAGGATTTGGACGCTAAACTATCATCTGGTAAGACAATGAGCAAGGACTTGGTAATAGAGATTCAGAGAATTGGGATAAGTGATACAGGGGCACAAAAGAAAACACTCGACTTGAGATACCCTGAATCTGCGGTAATGTGGGACAAGTCTAAACTACTGGAAGACGCTTCTATTTACTACCGTTCTTATCCTAAAGCAGTGAGAATCGCAGCCCTCAAAGACATGAGGGAGAGCATCCTGATCCCATTCATGGAGCCAAATGTAATGGCTGAAATCATCAGAGCAAACAGGGAAATCCGAGCAGCGTATCAACAATCAGAATATGAAGGGTCTCTGAATGACTTCTCAAGCAACAGTGGAACACCGCTTTTGCCGGACAGCACTTATGCCTCATTCACAGTTAGATTCATCGACCAAAAGGGAGATGAGGTGAAGAATCTGCCTTACATAGCCGCAGTGAGGGGTGGAATCAACTTCCGTGAGTCGTATTTGCGAACAAATGCAGGGAAAGACCCTGCGAACTTCGCTTCTGGAGCCACATTGTTTGAAGGGAGCAGTGAAGCATCGGGAGGCGTTCACAATCTATATCGGTACAAAATCAACGAGGAAGTGCCACATAGAGGTTCGTTCAAAGTTCAAATCATTCTCCCAGAGCACGACAAGTCCTCGCCCTGGGCAAACAGTCGCCTGAAAGTGTATGCAGGCTCTCCAGAGGCCGTAAATGACAGAGGCTCAATCATTGAATCCAAACAAGGGACCGTATTGACTACGCAGGCATTCACTTTCAGAGGGTCCGGCTCAAGAATGGAAGTGCAAGTGCCAGTATATCGAGAACCGATACCAAATCATCTAGTAATGGATGAGAACGGGAACCTGGTGAGCAAGTGGTCCACGATCACTGATGTAAACAAACTACCCACTCACCAAAAAGTAAGAATCAAAGTGAAACTTTCAAGGTTGAAACACTCTCTAATGTGGGATAATGCGGATAAGAATGCAGACGGCGTAATATCACAAGACGAATATCAATCTCCAGAAGGAGAGGCTGCAAGAGCCGACATGGACTTAGACTCCAAAATACCTGTAAGAGATGCAACACTGGAACTAAGACCATCTCAAGACAATGCATGGTTATCTGCGAGGAACACAATCACTAGCAAGACTGATCTCTCTGGAACAGCGACACTAACTGCCCCAGTAGGTGCTTACACACTCGTAATGGTATCACAAGACGAGTCCGGAAATCCAATAGAAAACAGCCTGACAGACATAGAAGTACCATCGGCAGTATTCTTCCGTAATACCACTCCGCATGATACGACACCTCTTGGAATCGTAGGTGCAACAATCAAGGATAGCAGAGCTACACTAACGAACTTCAATTTAACAACGCACATCGCACCTCTGCCAGAAGGTAAGAGTCCGGAGTACGGAACAGTCTACGCAATGAAGGAATTGCCTGGAATACAGAACGGATGGCCTAGTAGTCTTGGAACGCAGACAAGCGAATCCATCTTCGATAGCTTCGAAGTGCTACTTGCTCCACTGCCATCAGAGATTGTCCTCACTGGGCAGTATGAGGACATAGAAGAGCAAGAAGTGGAAGAGGAGGCTCTGCCGTTCAATGGGAGCATGACTCTTACGCAGGCAAACACTGGCTCTATAGTGACTGGAATAGATCAGACTCCCGCAGGTACGAAGTGGAAGATTACTAGAATCGGAATCAATAATATGCGACCACCAATGGTGACTTTCGCAAACCAATACGATCCAAGCCAACCAGTGGATGCATACGGGAGGAACAACTATGCCGAAGCGAGCATCCTATACACAAAGGCACAGACAATGGCACAAGGGGAGGAGTATATTGTGTTCCAGCCACTCGAGCAAGGCTCTATAGTGGCATATCCTACAGAAGCAGTGTCAATCTCGACCCCTGGCTCGACCGCAGAATACACCTACGATATAGAGGAAATACCCGAAGTCGTGGAAGAAGAGCCACCAGTGGAGAATGCACCGAGCAATGCACCGAGCAATGCACTACCAGAACCAACGCCTCCACCAAGAATACCTTATGCGGGGTACTACTACACAGTCGAGTCAAGAGCAAATCTAGGAATCGGGAATGCTTACCTGTGGAAGGTGTTCTCCACTGAGGCCACATCTACGGCTCTAAGGCAAGACATAGCCCTTACAGGGTATCAAGGCGCTACTACAGAAGCAAGGGAATATATCGATTCCCTCACAGTAAACAATGCCGCAAACAATGCCGCAAACAATGCCGCAAACAATGTAGCGAACAACTCTATCATGAACCCAGTAACGCCAAATGTGCCTCCAGCAAACAATTACATCGAACCAGTAGTGATCAATGCAATATCCCAAGCGGAGAACAACGGCGATATGGTAACTGCAAACTACCTATCGTCACAAGCCATAGTAGACGCTTATTGGGCAGGGGATTTGACCTATTCACAAGCCACTCAGCAACTACAATTGGGACACGGCTGGTCCTCCACTGATGTGAGTGATGCATTGAACAGCGCACCTCCGACAGCGAACCAGACGGCTCTAAGTGTAGTGACTGGAAACAACGCCAACAATCCTCCTGTGAACTTCGCAGTCATGCCAAACATCCCTGTGAACAACATTGGCGATGGCCTCCCTACTTCTATAGTGAACCAGGCGAATGAACCTGCAGTCCCAAATGCAGTCACTCTCAACGCTATGGCTACAGGAAACATAATCAACAACTATGGTTCTGGAAATCTGACATACCAACAAGCGTACAGTGCATTAGCGAGCAATCACGGCTGGAGTAACACCGACATAAACAATTCACTAGAACCCCTTTACAATAACCATCAAGCAGCCGTAGCATCTGCAGCATCAGCAGCCGCAGAAGCTAACAGGTTTGCTAGAATGGCTGAGACGCAATCCGCTGCCTCGAACAACTCTACAGACAACGGTTGCTACATCACAACTGCAGTTATGAAGTCAAAGGGACATGACGAATCTCCCGAACTACAGTCGATGAGGGCATTGAGGGACAATTATGGAATCAAACACTTCAAGGGCGAGGTTAAGGAATACTACGAGATTGCCCCTTCAATAGTAAGTGGAATATCAAGCATGAAAAATAGCGATGAGATATTCAAGGAGCTATATCACAAGTTCATAATGCCAGCCCACGAATTGGTGAAAGCAGGGAAGTATGATGATGCACACTCGGTTTATCGGAATATGGTTAGAAGAACTCAACACTACGGAGGGATGGCATGACTTACAGAGTCCTCGTAAAAGACGCAAACGGCAATGTCGTCGCACAACAGACATCCGCAAGCATCGGTTCTGGCGTGAATTGGGCGCAATCGACTATACAAAGCCTGCAACAAGAGACTGTACAGACTGCAAAGACGCTAATTGTGAACGATGTGGATGGGGCACTATTCACTGGAATGGCAATCAAAGTAGACACTACTGTGGAAGACGCGCTTGACAGGTTAGAGCAAGCAATTACCCAATCTGTACCACTACCGAGAATATCGGACAAGGGCAAGGGCGACACAGCAAGTGGCGTTTGGCAGGGAAGAGTTGCGAAACTAGCGCCATCATCATTCAGATCAGTCGGAGGAACTCCACAGGAAGGAGACACGGCTGTAAGCAACATCTACGAGGAAGGACTCGCAGGTGTGAAAAAGATGTTCGGTTTGATGGGAACGATGGAGAACGAGAGTGATCCCCTGGGCGAAGTTCTGTATGCGCCTATAGTGGAGCCGGAAGATGCAGACACAATGGGATTCATAGCGGGGTGATTTAGAATGGCAATGGCATACAAGACTAGGAGCATGACAAAAAAAACCAACTTGGGTAAATTAGTGGATGACATGCCAATCGTGCCTATGGCCGCTTTGTATCTTGCCTATGTGCTACCGAGTCCAGAGCTACGACAGCAAAACGGAATAATTTTGCCAATCGGAATGTACTTCCTGATTCAAGAAGACAAGAAGCCAAAGAGTAAGCAGACTGTCGATATATCGGGAAAAGGCTTGTTAAACGACTTGGCGCTCTGGGGTATAGTGTCATACACTTTCCTTAATGGAACAACCAACTTATTGAAGACCTTCCAAGGGACTTCGTTTGACCAGGCACACGGGAGGCAAGGATAATGGCACAGACAATGAGCGAATTGAAGTTGAATGCCTACAGAGATTGGCAAAACGAATCGGATGCCCGAAAGAATGCACTGAAAAATGCAGAACCACTACCAGGAGAACCCATCGAAGCATTCGAGGAAAGAGTGGCAAGCATGCCTCAACCAAGAACTTGGTTCGAGTTCGCAAGAGATCCACTGGAAGACGGAGCACCAACCAGTCCTGATTCTGATGAACCAGGTATGCTCGACCCAAGAGATCCTCTTAACACGGACTCTTTGTTTCTAGAACAAGCGTGGGCCAACAAAACCCCCGGTACGGACATGGATAAGGTGTATTTCTACAAGCAATCGCAGAAGGGAAGGCAGAACCTCTCCGAGAAAATATCCGAGTTCGTCTACCCAAGCATCGTCCACAAGACTGCTGCTGCAGATTATGTGCCAGCCCTATGGAATCCATTCCAAAAGAAGGACGGTTCTAGATATGAGGGGCATCATGTGGAAAACTTCGCACTTCGGTCAGGATTTCACATGGCTGGAGCCCTTTGGAATCTGCTGATGGGCATTGCAGTAGTGGCCGGAGGGTCTTACGCATTGAAGAAGGCAATTCCGAATATCTTAGTGACTCCAATAGAGACCGTAGACGAAGCAATAGATGAATGGAAAGACTGAGGTGTTATCTTGAGTGTATTCAACACATTTCGAGAGGACATCGGAGAAGGAGTCGAAGAAGTTACAGGAAGTATTTCGGACATTTACGAATACGACTTCGGGATAGGTCCTATATCTGTGTCCATCGAGGATGTGTTTTCTAAGGCATACAAGAAACTCAAACCGCCTAATTCAACACTTGAGGACAATGAGAACATAGGTGCGGAGACAGTCACCATCCTGGGCAAGTCAAATCCAGCACTAGATCAGGAGAACTTTGTGAAAATGTTCCAAAGGCAGAATAAAAGCGTCTATGATGGTGCGATAGTCACGCCTTCCAAAAGTAGAAGGCGAAAAATCTTCGCTCCCTTCTCGACTTACACGCCTACTACGAT
>CEVX01003804.1_pt1 | contig 14326 bp, 18 predicted proteins | sample 356561 | NCBI WGS metagenome assembly CEVX01 (sample SAMEA2623886, study PRJEB7988) | marine metagenome | biome: marine biome (ENVO:00000447); feature: surface water layer (ENVO:00002042); material: "saline water (ENVO:00002010), including plankton (ENVO:xxxxxxxx)" | depth 5 m | reverse complement strand
AGTAAGTTTGTTAAGTAAGTAAGTTTGTTAAGTAAGTAAGTTTGTTAGTTCAAAGTTCATCTTCTTCAGAATCCAGTACATATTCATCACCATCACCAATCTTAGGAGATACATCTTCTTCACCACTTACATCATCATCACCCTCATCACCATCATCAAAGGCATATTCCTTAATCTTAGGACGAGGGGTAAGTTTTAGTTGCGAAAGCTCCCACGTTACTCCAAATTTTCCTCCAGCAAACCAAACGCCAGCCAACTTTACAATAGCCCTAACATTTTGACCCTTACCAATTACATCACCAAGTGGTTCAGTAATTTTTTCCTTATTTTCAGTATAAGCTTGAACCTTATCAAATCGACCCTCATAACAAGGTACCTTTAGCTTGAACGTCGGCGGATACTTATCGGTTGGTTCGCCATTTTCAGTAGCAATCTTAACACTCGATGTATACAAAGCCTTAGATACATCCTTTGACTGACTCTTTTTCTTGAACCATTCTAAAGAATTCTTAGTGCTATCTTTTAGAATCTTTTCATCAATTTTCTCAAGCGCCTTTTTTAGATCGTTAACCTTATTATTATCACCATTTCCAAATGACAAATCAAGCGAATACTTAATTCGACCATCATTATCAAACATACTTAGCCCATAAGGACAAATCATATTAGTACGCGTATCAATATATAGAGGCTCCGACTCATAATTTACATACATGATTTTAGCCTTGTCTCCATACGGCTTCAATTCGGAGTAGGTAATTTTGGAAAGATCAATGTTTGTTGCTTTTACAATCTTCATTTTGTTGTTTGACTTGGTATACTATTCTTGTAAGAAAAGCAAATCATTTTTTTGTAATCTCAAAAATTTTTTTATTTTGAGACTTTTTTAATTATTTGTAATTCCATCCCAAGAATTAAAGGATTCTAAATCTTTTAAATCTTGAGCATTAGAACCATTAAAAACTGGTACACCGGTAGTTCCATCAATACCATTAATATTACTCTTATTTACACATTCTGTGCCAACATCATTTTCTTCCCAATATTCCGGACATTTTGAAATAAATGGTGGCCATTGTATTTCTTTATTTCCATCAACAACTGATTTGTAGTAATAAGAAAATATAAGAAATATAACAAATATTCCGACAATACCAAAAGCTATTACTCCTGTCTGCATTATTAATATTAAATACATAATAATTTATCATTCTATTAAATTCCAATTCTACATACTGGACAATTATTATTATTTCTTAACCATTGCTCAATACACGAAGAATGGAAAAAATGACCGCACATATTTATTTTTCGGACTATATCATCACTATTATATACTTGTCTACAAATAGCACAAGTATCATTTTCATTACTCATTATTTGAGATGCTAAACTTAAAGTAGTACTATCTAATAAAGAATTTATAGATGATCCTCTTTGAGGCAAATTATCTATAATCTCAAAATGTAATTGTTCTACAGGTATATGAAATGTTGATTGTAAAGCTTCTGCAATATTCATTAATGGGTTTCTAGTTCCAGAAGAATCAAGATATTGATTCAAAGGATTTGTCCAATTATTTGTTGGATTGTTTGGTGGATTGTTTTGTAAATTTTGGTTATTTATTTGAGTTGGAGTAATTAAAGTACTCCTTTGATTTTCTACTGAATTTCTATTTGGATTATTAATTTGGCTATGTATATTTACAGAATTAGCAGAATTAGTAGAATTAGCAGAATTATCTATATTACTACTTTGATTTGACATATTATTTTGACTTACATCTTGACTAGTAGTTAAATTTGGTTGTTCATTAGAGGTATTTTGACTATTGGTTTGACGGCTAAAATGACGAGAGTTTCTTCTTCTTTCTGTTCTTCTTTCTGTATTGTTGTAATTATATGGCATTGTGTACACATATACATTTGAATTTTGAATTTCTAGATTGATATTTGGAAATTGATCCATTATAATTATTGTATATTGAAAAAAAAATGATTTGATTTTAGACTTAGACAAGAATTATTAAGATTCTAACATAACTCGAAGAAAGCATATTGTATATACAAGTATATATAAATACGCAAACCAGCAACAGTTACAACAGTCACAATCCTTAGTCCATAAAATGATGAATACTATATTAACTACATCTAACAGTCTACACGATTATTTGAATAAATGGAATAATTATATTGATATAAACAATACAATTCCATGGTACGATGATGATGAAGAGTTACCCAAACTTGAAATGCCAAAGCCATTAATTACTGTTCCTACACAAATTAGGACTAGTCATATTTTAAGCAATGGTTTCACAATAATTCAAAAGAAAGCGAGAGTTAGAAAAGATACCAAAACTACAAAAATTAATGGACAAATAACGAAGTTCATATTTAATAAAGGTTACGGATTTATCAAATCTAACAAATATACTGTTCCTATATTTCTGCACAAATCAGACATTACTCCAAATAGTGTGCAAAATTTGGTAAAAAGTACTAACGCATATTTTGAATTACAAAAAGACAAAAATGGAAGATTAGTTGCCAAAAATTGTCAAATTTATTGAATATAAATTAAGTACTATCTAAAAACAAAAACAAAACAAAAAGAAAAGGAATCCCTTTTTTTATAGAAGTGTTTTAGGCAACTTACATTTTTTAATTAAAGTATATTTTTGAGTCATTTCAAGAGATTTTATTCTGTCTGTTTCAACATTTTTGATACATTTCTTTTTTTGTGTTTTCAATTTTTTCTCTAAATTTGAGTTTTGTGTTACTATTTTCTTCAATGTTTTTTTCCTGTTTTTAATATTTTCTTTCATATTTTTTTTACGTAAAGTATATTTCTTCTTAATATTTGCCTTTGTTCCACGAATTGCTTGAGATAATTCGGTTTTCATATTTTCATCTTCTTCCCAAATTGTTCTTCTTAGCTCATCAATTTGATCTTCTATTTTTTCAGCTTTTGCAATATTGTGTCTATTTAAAATCTGTTGATTCACAGATTTCTTGTTACATTTATTAATACCCTCAAAATAATTTATGGCTCCTTCTATTGATTCATCTGATATATTTGTAACTATATTATGAAAAGTAGGTTGTGTAAATTGGCGAGGATCCCAACTTCTATTTAAATATGATATTTTACCTTTCATCATTGACTGGAATTTTCTTATAGCTTTTTCCTTGAAATTTAATTTAGAATCCAATGGAAATTCTTCTAAAAACTTATTTATATTGACTGGAATTTGTTTTTCATTAATTAAATTAAGAAGACGAATAAAATCCATTGGATCACCCATTATTGGCGTGGCTGTCATTAAAAGGGGTCTACATGAATCTTTACCGGATTTCTTATAAGAGTTGGCTATTGCTTTTTGTATCGCAAGAAAATTTGGCTTTTCCGGTCCAACTAAATCTTTTGCTAATAATTTATGAGCTTCATCTATAATAATTAATGTTTTCTTGAAAGGATCTGTCTTTCCATTTCTTTCAACAAGTTTACTATATAATGAACCTTTTGCAGTTCCCACTTTTCCTCCAAATATAGCATTAGCCGCATTACTAAATTGAGAAAATGATACTGGATTAAAGAAATTCTTTGCTACATGTTTTCGTCCGGTTTTTCCTTCTGGTATTTTTATTCCTTTTTCTAACTTTTCTCTTATCATACTATCGCAAACTTTTTCAAACATATTTTTCCATATATCAGCACGTAGTGTAGTTCTTGTTACCCAAAGAATTGTATAATCTTCTTTTTCCCAAGTAAGTGATTTTGTAGCAACTGCGGTACATGTTTTACCAGTACCAACGGAATGCCAAACTAATAAACCTTTTATATTGTTTTTTGGTACAAAATAATGAGAAATAAAATTTTGGGAAGGGGTAAATTCGACAATGCGATTACTTGATTGATTCGGAATATTACATAAATTTTCTATAGTCATTTTATCGTATTTAAAGCGGGCAAATTCTCTATTAATTCTTTTGCGAAATTTATCAAAATCCTCCTCAATATTTGGTTTATTGAAAAAAGATACTAATCTATTTGCTTCTTTTGGACTTGGACTTGGACTTGAACTTAGACTTGGACTTGGACTTGGCGAATCCTTTTTTACTAATACGTTTAAGTTATTATTTTTTGGGCTTGGAGTTGATGAATCCTTCTTAACTAATGCATTGTTTGCAACAGTGTTGAATCTATTCAATAATGTTGTTTTATTTGACCTCACAGTCGCCTTTAAAAGATTGCAAAATTTTAATTCTTTTCCCATTTTTTCACACATAAAATAACGTTTTCCAGATGGAGATAAGTATTTATAACCACTTGGAAGAATTCCACCATATATTTTATAAGCTTTTTCCATTTCTTTTATAGTGAAAGGCACACTATTATTGCTACGTTTTCCACATTCTTTTTTTGAAAATGGATTGTTATTCAAATCACAAGTAAAATTCCTTCGCCTATTTTCTAATTTAGTACCAAATAAAAGCATTTTACAATAATTTTTGTTATTTTTTGCCAAATCACAAAAAAATTTGCGTTTTCTTGATGTAGATATTTTTGGGGGCAAATCTGGTAAATCTTCTGTTTTAGTTAATTTATCATATACATCAGATAAATATTGTAATGTATAAGGAAACTCTTTATTTTTTCTTTGTCCTATCTTTCTAATATTACACGAAAATTTATCACATCCCTTTCCGGTAGCACCACCGGTTATTAAATTCATTTTGGGAGAACCTTTTATTTGTAATAATGGAGTTTTGTAGGAAAAACCCATTAATCTTTTTAGATTTGACTGCTCTTCTTTTTGTTTCTTTTTGTGAGAATGAATATGTTCATTTAAATCACGATCTACTGCTGAATCAATAGCTATTTTTTCTAATTGTTCTCTTAATGCAACTTCACTCAAATTAATTCCCGAATATTTTGCATGTATTTCCTCAATAGTATGTTGAGAAGTATTTGAAGTATATGTAAATACATCTAATTTCCAACCCTCATTTGGAACAAATTTTAGTCCTTTTTGACCACAAAATCGTGTTGCTCTACCAACAGCTTGAGTCATATCAGCCTTTGTAAGTTGTGGCTCAAAAATATGTACATATTTTACATCAAATAGATCAATCCCTTCCTTAAACCCACTATCCAATATCATAAAACGAATATTTTCACCATTAATATTGTTTGGTCTTTTATTAAAAGCCGCCAACATTTCCTTCCTTTTCTTTACCTTTAAGGTATCCCCAAATAATGTCGAAGAACATAATATGCCAAAATTTTCCCCTTTATTACCTTTTGGAATACTAAAATCAAGCTTTTTATTTTTATTCAATCTTAAACAACATTTTTTTCCAACTGTTACAAGTCCCGCACCTATTACTTTCGGACCATGTCCTGATGACTTTATATCAGAATATATAAAATGTTTAAATTGTTTACCCTTTTTTCTATCTTTTGCGTCTAATATTTGTATATTTTCTAATAATTTTTTTAGTTTTGGAGATACTGTTTCAATATCTTTTGCGGCTTCTTTTAAATCAAATTTTTTTGAGTCAAATTTATGATATGGTTTCGAAACTGACCAATTTGCAACATTTCTTACACAATCTGCAGTTTTCTTATTCGCTTTCAAATCAAAATCATCACCTTTAGTTTCCTTTTTTTTTGTTTTATCTTTCTTATTAGTCTTCTTAAATTTATTACATATAAGACGATTCTCATTTTGTGCTACTGTTTCACAAGCCCTATAATTATCCATTATTTCTCCAACAGCATTTACTAATTCTTTGCGTTCTGTAGGTTTTGCTTTATCAGGATGATATTTTAGTAGAAATTTTCTAACAGTTTTTTTTATATTTCCGGATTCTTTTGGATTAAATCCCGGAATTTCCGATAAAATATTACACAACTCTTCTTCAGTTTTATCTGAACAGATTGTATCATCTGACCCCCCTACTTTATTATCTTGATATACCATATTATATAATTCATTATTTTTTTCTATTGGACATCATTCTCAAACGTCTTTTTTTTGTTTTTTCATCTTTTTTTTGCTTTTTTTTATCCATTTTTTTATTTTGTTCCTCATGGTAAGACTTTACAATAGCTTTTATTTCTTCTTCTTCATTATCAAAAGACATGTAATTGTCAGCTATTTTCTTAGCCGTATTATAATCAACATCTAATTCATTCATTAGAGCTCTTATTTCACTATCACCAAAGCCTTTTTCGTTTAATAATTTTCTGGACATGGATAATTCGGACATCCCTTTGAGAAGAGATTCCATTTCTTTTTGGCGAAGATTAATTCCTTTTTCTATCACTGACTGTTTTTTCTTGAGATCATATTGTGGATTAGATACTATTTCCTCTACAGCTTCTCTACTCATTGGAGTACCTAGACGTTGAAGGTTTTGTAACATCTCATCAACCCGCCCCTTGTGAGTCATATTTAAAAGCTTATCCTTTGGTATATTTTTCCAATTTTTTATTATGCGATTTATATACTCTGCATCATCAAAACCCAAATTCTCTGTTCTTATTATGAATCTTACTTTAGACATTGTCCTAAAGTCATCAAATCTATGTTTTATAATATCTTCTTCTCTTATATTCTCGTGATTTTTCAAATCTTCTATTAACTTTTCAACTTCTTGGACTTCTTGTTTTGCATTTTCTACTAATTTTTCATAACTTGGCTCATTTCCATTTTCATCTGGATCACTCCAATCAATATTAACAGCTAATACAAATGCTTCATTTTCAGATAGTTGAAAACCTTTCTTTGAAGTAAATTCCAATATTTCTGCTGTAAGAGCAGATTCTTCAGATTCTGGCAGAAGATCAATTATTGCTTGTGCCTCTGGTGCTAATAATGCATTCAATATAGCTTGATTTGCATAACGTCTATCTGCTTTGTTTGCAGCTTGATTTGCATAATATCTATCTGCTTTGTTTGCAGCTTGATTTGCATAATATCTATCTGCATCATTGGCCGCATTAGTCGCTTGTCTATCTTCTTCTATCTTAACTTCATATTCTATATTTTTAGCATCTTCATAAGAAATATCATATTTATGTAATATTTTTGCCATTTCGTACGAAACGCCATATTTATTCATTTTTGATTCAATTTCTCCATTAAGTAGTTCATTAAAAAAAACAGAATTACGCGAATGTATACCTAATTCTTTTGCATATGGTTCTCCTTCTTCACTAATAATAGTATCCTTTGTATATGGTTTTTTTATTTTGAACAACTTTGCCATATTTATACTATAGAAATAATATATTAATCATTTTAAAGATGCCTATTCTCCCAGATGAGATTATTATTCATATTAAAAGCTTCTTAATAAAATGTCAAAATTGTAATAGTTATTTTGATGAAAAATCTTCTAATATTTGTGTTTCATGTAAAAAGGCTTGGTGTATTCATTGTTGTAAAATTTGCCCCAAGTATATAGGTTTTTATTATCATCAGTTATTTATAATGACATGTCGTAAGTGTTTAATTGAATATAATTTACCAGCACTAAACACATATGGTTTATCAAGTGATTATTAGTTAACTAAATATAAACATTAACATTATACGGATGAAGATATTGAAAAGAATAAAATCAGCTCCAGAACTTTTTAGAAATAAGGAGTTTCAAGATTCTATTAAAACTATCAAAAAATCAGTATCACATCAAATACTTACAGAATTTACTCAATTATCTCTTGAAGATGCCAAACATACCAATAAAATTATAAATGATTTAGGTAATAATATTAATGAAATTGCACAATCGGGGATTGATGTAAAAGAAGAATCCAATGAGAATAGCAAAATTTCATTTACAACACTACTTTATAGTATTTTTATTCGATTACTCGTTGGTAGTTCTGTCCATTATTTACATACTAAATTAGAAATTTTTTTTAAAAATAGTCACATACCCGAACAATTCCATATTCACTAATCAAATGTACGCAATCTATGACTATATAATTCCGGACAACAACTTGCATATAAAAAAGAACATATATTACAACTTTTATCATCTGGATGTGTATCCTGCACACCATAGTCTATTTTCTTTTCTTTATGAGAACTGTGTTTGCTGTATTCGGATCCGTATTCTGAATCATTATCATCAACAAAAACTACTATATAATCTTTAGATATTAATTTATCTCTGTAATATATACGCTTATATAACGGAAAACTACTAACAAAATTTTCATTTATCCTATTTATACTCAGATTTAGAATTTTTTCACATATTTCTATTTGATTTTCATTATATTTATGACTATGAACTTCATACAATTTACCAACTTGTAGGAATACTATAGTCTTTTCACCATATTTTTCAATATACTTATCTTTTAGATCATAATATTCATCTATTGTTGATATCATCCTATAATAATTACTCGTTTTTTTTGTCTAATATATTTTCTGTATTAAATATTTCTTGACAATCTTGTATAGTTCCAATTATTTTGTTTCTAACTTCTTTTTGTTTTTTTTTATCTTCATTAATATCTTGCCAATATTCTGTCCACAATGAATGTCTCACACTACTTGTATTTTCCAGAAATTTTTCTTCATAATCATCCAATCTACCTCTAATATTATTGATTAAAAAATCTATTGTAGTATTTTTATCTTGTGTTATCCACATTTCACCATCAAATATCTTTATTTCGGGTCTTGATTTATTCTGAATCTTAATATTATGATTTTCAGGATGTTTTATGTCAAAATGTAATCTTTGAACTATATTTGGTATACATGTATTTACACCTGACATTATTTGTAATATTTCATTCTCAGATATATAAGACCAGTCTTCTCTCCCAAATTCATGCGGAGACAAACTAATATTTATTGTATTTGTTACATTGTTATTTGTAACATTATTATTTGTTATATTATTGTTTGTTACTATTCCATTTTCATTCATTTTTTGCTCCAAATTAGCTATCCTTTCTTGTAAAACATAAATCATTGCTTTTTGCTCTTGAAGTTCTAGTTTTAGAATAATTTCATTATCATTTGAGCTTGGTGCAAAATTATTTCCACACATTTTATCATAAACATTCGACTTATGTTTTGTAGAAGATATATGCCTTCTCAAATGAGCCGGACGTTCACATTCAAATTTACAAACTTCACACCTATATTTTAATCCAGACATTCTATTATATATTTATATTTTTTCAAAGCTTATTACTATTTTTATCTAATTTATACACATATTTTATAGAGATTTTTCATATACATTATTAAACACATAGAATAATACTATTTATCATAAAATTGGTTATAAAACTTTTTTTTCAAATCTGGTATGTTTTGATTCTTCATAAAAATTGTCTCTAACATTTTTACGCAATTGAATATTCACCGACAATATTAAAACTGTTAATAATACAACTACCAAAATATATCCAAATACTATTTTTGAACACTTATTCATTAATATTATAATATGCTAAATAATTTTGATTCAATTTTACCATTTCTGTTTCCATTTAGAAACAGAAATTTAAACTAGTATGCATACGTATAAAAAATTTTTATTTTTTTTATTAAAAAAAACGATTTTTTGAGTTTCTCTTAAAATAGCACTTTTAACAGAAAGGTTTTTTTTTAATTTTATTACTATTATTTTGTCAAATTTACCATTTTTTTAGTTTCTCTAATTTTTGAATTTTTAGAGGTATTTCTTTTTCTTCTTTTTTTTTTTTCTAGAAAAAAAACTAAAAAAAAAAAAAGAATCCCTCCCTCCCAATGTACTGTACTTTTTTTTGAAAAAAAAGTACATTGAAAATCTCCATTGAACATTACGTAATAATACGCTTAAAATATGAATGGTATTTCTCCTATTATTTAATAGTTAATAATCCGCATATTTATGTACGAAAAAAGTACATGACTACCTTTCATAGTTTGAATGGGTATTCTTCCATTATTCATTTAGTGGTCATTTCCTTATAAAAAATAGAAGAAACTGTTTATAAATAAAAATACAAAAATTCTATGTTTTTTTGTCAAATATAAATATTATTGCTTATATAAATTGTATGGTAACTCTTGATAATATTCACCACAACAAGGTTGATGAAATCAAAAATAAAAATTTAGAAGATTACCAAGAAATGTTGAAAAATTTGAAAGAAAAAAGGGAAAATTACCTTCTTGATACATCATGTAATAAGTCGGCAATTCTTATGAATTTAAGTGAAACTATATCAGATACTGAGAAAAATATAGAAATGATAAAAACAAATGGTTTTTTGAAAGATTATTATCTTGAAGCAGGAGATATTCTTTTCAAATATTATGAAGGAGTAGAAAATGTAGAGACTACAAAAACAAATGCTTCTCCGACAGATGGGGGAATATTATCTTATCTTGGAACTTCTGAAGATGAGGATAAAGATGAAGAAAAACAAAAAACAAGAACAGCCAGTTTTTCGGAGGAAATGGATTTTTTAGGTGGACCCGCATCCAGAGAAGATTTAAGAAATATGTATTTAAAAAGAATAGACATCAAAGGTGTTAGTAATAATTCAAAGAAAACAATATCTAAATTGAAGGCAAAACCAAATATATGTAGTAATTGTAAAACTGAATTATCTCATATACACGCGGAAGGTGTAGTTGAATGTCAGTCCTGTGGTGAATTATTTAGTATCATTAATGATACCGATAGAGCATCGTATAAAGATCCTCCAAAAGAATCTTGTTATTATTCTTATAGACGATCAAATCATTTTAATGAATGGATTGCTCAATTTCAAGGTAAGGAAACTACTCAAATACCACGAAATGTTCTTGTTCAAGTTGTAAATGAAATTAAAAAGGAACGAATTCAGAATTTAAATGAGTTGTCTACTCAAAAAGTTAGATCTATTCTAAAAAAGTTAAAGTTGAATAAATATTATGAACATATACCACACATTATAAATCAACTAAATGGGCAACCACCACCATATATGTCGAGACAAACCGAAGAAGTATTAAGAATAATGTTTCAAAAAATTCAAGGACCTTTTCTTGAATTTTGTCCTAAAAAACGGAAAAATTTCTTAAGTTATTCATATGTTTTACACAAATTTGTAGAATTGTTGGGTATGGATGAATTAAAACCATTATTTCCTCTACTAAAAAGCAGAGAAAAACTAGCAAGTCAAGATATGATATGGAAAAAAATTTGTGAAAGGGTTGGATGGCATTTTTACAAATCTATCTAATTATTTCTCCAATTTCCTTTTATAAATTTAATTTCAAAAAAATGATAAGGAGTTAATTATAATAATTATTCAAAGAGCTTAAAATGAAGTGGTGTATTATTTCAAAAGATGATATTTCAGTAATGTCTATTAATCGGATGAAGAATAATTCAAAAATTTCAAATAAAGAGGATGTTGTTAAATTTATTCATAAAAAGAATAATAACAAAGGTAAGATTCAATCAGTAACATTAAAAGGACCTTACAAGGACAAAAACGTTCACAAATGGATTATTTGTTATTTACAGCCTTTAAACAAGAATCATTTAAATTCTGAGTGGGAGTTAAATTGTCCTGATGGAAAATTCAAAGTTTATAATGGTGCTATATTAATCCATACTTTGGAGAAAGATTCTAATAATGAATATCCGGATATATTGAGTACAAAAGATATTGATGAGAATAGTTGTTTAGAATGGAAAGTATCAAAAAATGATATTATCGATGATAATAATATTGAGGAACAAGAAGCTGATGAAGATTTATCAGATCTTGACAATATGCCAGATGATAATTATAATAATAATGATGATGAACCAGATTATGATGAAATAATGGACGATGATGTATTTACAATACCCAAAACAACAGAAATCAATACACCTCATAGTGTTGAACTGAATAATGACTTATTAACAAATACTTCTAACTTAGAATTTGAGAAATATGATTATGCATCTCCTATTATCCCAGCAATGTAATTATCATACTTGTTCTTTTGATTCTGAATTATTAGTATCAGACTCTTTTTTTTGTTTATCGTGTATCCATTGTGGTAAACACGGGGCGGTAGTATTTAACATATCATAAGTCATTCGGGTTTGTGTACAAAATACATCTGTTTGAATTCTAAATCTTTTATTTTTGAACAATTCTGCTTCAATTGATGTTTGTAATTCTCCATAGCGAGCAGAATGATTAAAATGGCGTTCTTTTCTTGTTGCAAAACTAAAAAAAGAATCAATTCCGCCAAATATAGCTACAATTATAAATGCACCCATATTTACATATTTTATCCAATTTGTATCCGAAAATACCGCTGAAATTGGAGCCATTACTGCTGGAAGTATTATTGCTGGAAGTCCCCATTGTTTTCTCTTTACTTTGTAATAATATCCTGCCTGATCGTGTAAATCTTTTTGTATTTCTATATCCTTACACCATTCTAAAATTAGTGCTTCACCTTTACGTGTCCAAGGTTCTTCAATTCTATTATTATCTGATGATGACTGGTCTGATATGGATCGATTCATTTTTTTGATTTTTATAATATTTATATACATTATAATGGAAGGTATCAAGCGGGATGATTATGATCATAAAACCAAAGAAATCAGAACCGGTTTTTTTAACAGACACAAACAGCAACTGGATAATGCTAAAAAAGCTGAAAATGTTGATAGAGATTGGATAGAAGATAAAAATAGAGTTATTCAACTTAATCAAAAAATACGTCAACGTAGAAAAAATTTTGATACGTATAAAAACTCAATAGAAGTTGAAAAAACATTGTATAATCGCGAACGCCATTATACTATACTTCTTGGAATTGCTAATGCTTTAGCACTAGGAGGATGTGCTTATGTTTGGATGAAGTGATTTATTTTGCAGATAAGCAATATCTATACGCAATATGCACCCCCGCGCTCAGACTTGGTCTTACAATTTTACATAACTCACCCGGTCTTAATCCAATAAACATTGCCTGAGGATCATTATCAAGTATAATTGGTAGCTTTTCTAAAGATTGAATATGTAATGAATCAAGAAAATCAGGCACACCAAAAGCTTCAAAGTTCTTAATTGGAATACGAATATGTTCTGGTACAACCGAATGTTTTGTTACGTCATATGTCAGACTTCTAATTGGGAAAATTTGAATGAAAATATTATATTTGTTCTGTAGGCTACGTACAGCTTCTTTTACACTTGGTGTCATACAATCTCTTACAATAAATATTAGTGTTAAATCTTTCCTTCTATCAGTTTCATTTAATTTGTTTACAATATCATCGATTATTTTTGTCAGTTTTTTATGATTTGTTCTTGATGAAACTATTTCATAATGTACTTGAACTATTTGATTATTATCTTCAACACCACATGTTTTAATAGACATACTATCTAAATTGTCAATTGTTGTATTTGGTGAAAATGTTTTTAATTTCGATACATCAAACCCCCTTTTTTCGAGCATTTTTATTAATATCGGTCGAGATTCATCAACTAGAGTTGTTAAATGACGTTGGCCGGACATTCTTACTTATACATAATATAATTACTCATTATATCATTTTTATTATAATACAACTTTAAAGTAATTTTTTTGTTTTCTATGTGTAATGGAACAAGTTTACCAAAAAAACGTAGAAACATACATGAGTCGAGCTTTACCAGACATAGCATATTATATGCTTGCAGGACTTGTATGCGGTACAATTTTAGAATCAATTATGCCAAAATTTGACGAAGAAAAAGACAACGTTGCATTATTTTTAGAAATATTTGCACAAATAGCACTTATTGTTTTTACATTTATGTTTGTTAATGCCAAATGTGGTGGACGTAATGGATTAATTGTTTTTATTCTAATTCTTGTCGGTATTCAACCAACTTTATTTGAAAAAATTGATGCCTTTAGAAAAGGTGTTGTTGGTGATTCTGAAGAGGATTTAGAAACAACTCCTAAATTTGAGCTTCCAAAAAAGGATTCTGAAGAAGAGGAAACTGAAACACTGGATAATTCAGGTTCAACATCAATTGATAATTTACCAAATGTATAAATGACACACCTGTATTTATTATAACTGATTCTGCATAATTTTCAAAGAATTTATTACATAATATTAATATGCCCAAGAAGACAAAACAATCGAAATCAAGGAAAAATAGAACATTCCGGAAAAAACGCTTGACAATTAAATCCACCGGAGGTGGTTTTTTTGACAAACTTTTTGAAAAAAAACCTAAAACACCACAAACAGCTGAAAATTCAACACCAAAACCAGAAACTCTTAAG
>CEVX01021896.1_pt1 | contig 14336 bp, 13 predicted proteins | sample 356561 | NCBI WGS metagenome assembly CEVX01 (sample SAMEA2623886, study PRJEB7988) | marine metagenome | biome: marine biome (ENVO:00000447); feature: surface water layer (ENVO:00002042); material: "saline water (ENVO:00002010), including plankton (ENVO:xxxxxxxx)" | depth 5 m | reverse complement strand
AAAACCGCTTATTATAACCAGACAATATTATCTAAAAAGGTGACACCAGATTCTGATTTTTCAACATAATTTTATTACATTTTTTTTTCATTTTCAGCTTCATCCTCTATCATTTTTGATGCAAACTTAATACTGGCTAATTCATCTAAAAACTCTGAATCTAATTTATCCATCATCTTTTTCCATTTAACACGTGTTTTCTCTTTATCCTTTTCAATAATTTTTTTTTCTTTTACTTTTTGGATAAGTTCTTGTTGTTCCTCATCTCGCTTTTCTTCACTTTTTTTTACAACATCCTGCTGTTGCTGTACTTTTTCTTCCATTCGTTTTACATGCTCTTGATGCATCTTTATTGTTGTCATTGATGGCAATTCAGAGCTTGATAATAGTTCATTAACATAACTTAAATGTTCAGCTTGCTCTTTTTTCATTTTGATTTCTTCTAACCGTTCTTCATGTAGTTTTTTTTCAGCTGCATTAAACTTTTCTTGTTGCTGTTTTTCTCGAATATTTCTAACATTTAATAAGGTTTTTAACGAGTATAGAAACCGCTTACCTTTTTTGGGTTTTGACATGCTCTACATTAAACTTAATAATTTTTTTACATTATCATCAAACTGACAGGTATCATGTGTCCCTTGCTTTAAAAAGTCATTTACAGCATCAATATTACTAATCGCATCATCAATCTTCGGATTACTTCCTTTTACATACGCTCCAATATTAATCAAATCTTCAGCTTCTGTGTATCGAGCTAAAATTTCTCTCATTCTTCCCGCTGCTTTCTTATGATCATCTGATGACACAACCGGAAATAATCTACTCACAGAATGTCCTACATCAATACATGGATAATGATTCTTTGATGCTAAATCTCGAGATAACGCAATATGCCCATCTAAAATACCTCTTGCGGCATCCGCTATCGGCTCATCCATATCCCCACCTTCAACCAATACGGTATAAATGGCTGTAATACTTCCCTTGTCAGATGTCCCAGCCCTTTCCATTAAACGAGGTAACATGGCAAAAACAGAGGGGGTATAGCCTTTTGTAGTAGGAGGTTCTCCTGTTGCTAATCCAATCTCTCGCTGAGCCATCGCAAATCGTGTTACAGAATCCATCATAAATAAAACATTCTTTCCTTGATCTCTAAAATATTCTGCGATAGCGGTTCCAACTAAAGCTCCTTTTAAACGAATAACAGGAGGTTGATCTGAGGTAGCACAAATTACTACCGAACGTTTTAACCCTTCTTCTCCCAAAGATTCTTCGATAAAATCTTTCACTTCTCGCCCTCTTTCTCCAATCAAACTGATAACATTAACATCGGATGAACAATTTCGAGCTAACATTCCCATTAAGGTGCTTTTTCCTACCCCTGATCCTGCAAAAATTCCAATTCGCTGCCCCGTCCCAAGTGTTAAAACACCATCAATAGCCTTCACGCCTGTTGCAAATACGTCTGATATACGAGGCCTCATAACTGGATCTGGAGGATCATTATCAATACCATAAATAGCATCAAAATCTAGCTCTCCTTTACGATCCATCGGCTCACCCAATCCATTCAATACCCTTCCTAATAAAGCATCCCCTACCTTTACTGAAATAGGTCTGCCTGTTGCAAAAATTAATCCTCCGGGTCTAATCCCAGCGGTACTGCCTAACGGCATTAATAATACGCGCCCTTCTTTAAATCCAACAACCTCAGCTAAGATATGCGTTTCTTTGGTAACCGTAATTTTACATAATTCTCCAATAGACACTCCTTGCACTTCAGCCTCAACAACCAATCCAACCACCTGGATTACTTTACCAATAACTTTTAATACATTGGTTTTCTTAATGACATTTTTATAACTTTCTAAGTCGGCAAGTTTACTCATTTGAATTCATCAAAGGTGTCATCAAAATCACTTAAATCTAATCCGGCAAATAAATCATCATCATCTTCATCATCTTCATCATCTTCATCATCATCTTCTTCTTCGTCGTCGTCATCGTCATCGTCGTCTATAGAGGCTCCTTCATAGCTATCTTCATTTTGGTATACATCCTCTTGATCCAGCTCTATCTCTTCCATATCGTCATTTTCTGCATTATCCAACTCCCTTATCTCATCCATTTCTATCTCTTGAGCTAGGTCACCATCTGCACTCTGAGCACTATTCTCTGCGACTGCTGATTGTATAGGTTCTTCTTTTTCAACTATGTTTGTTATCTGCTCATTTTCTTTTTCATGAAATTCATCGATAGCTTGTTTTAAAATTGCTAATTTGGATGTTACGGTCGCATCAATAAATCCTAAATTGGTCTCTATTGTACATCCACCACTAACCATGCTTGTATCCGTATGAACATCTAAGCGCTGCATATCTTTAAATTTATCTTCAAATTTTTCTCGCAATGAATCTAACAATGATTTATCTTCTGGATTAATCGTTATCGCTACATAATCTTTTTCTGTGATTTTATCGATAGCATTCATAAATAATGTTTCAAATACAGCTTCATCTTTTTGTATTTGATGGCCAATAATATGTTCTGCGATGGCTAATGATAAATCGATAGTAAAATCTCTTTTTTTATCTAAATCTTCCTTTTTACTTTTCCCTAATTCATTAATAGAATTAAAAAGATTTTTAGAATAATCTTGAAATACAACCTTCCCTTCTTCATACCCAGCATCATAACCTTCTTGCTTTGCTGTTTCACGTAACTGTCTTAACTCTTCTTGAATTGCCTTGATCTGCATTTCACGATACTGATTCATTTCTTCATTTATATTTCTCTTCATAACAGTATAGGTATCTACATTCGTTTCTTGATTTTTTGTTACTTGCGTATGCTCTAATTCTTCTCTAGAAGCATCCAATCCCACTGGATTACTGTTATCATTTCCTGATAATTCACCAGCTGCTAAAGGCTCTTGTATTGTGGTTGCCTGATTAAATGTTTTTATTGGCTTTAGTTTTATTGTTTTTTTTGAGGCATCTTTTCTTAGCTTAATAACGCCTTTTCTTTTTAAAGGTACATTATGCTGATTTGCTGACTTTTTTTGATCTAATTCCTCTAAATTACTACTCATACCTTATATTATATCATTGGGAGTTTATAATGGTCTTGCCATAATTTTTTTGCTTGTTTGGCATAGTCTCGATTATAATAGATTCGACTATGTTAGTTTATCCAAATATTGATCCTATTCTTCTATCTCTTGGCCCTCTTCATATTCGCTGGTATGGCCTTGCTTATTTAGCTGGTGTCCTACTCCCTTTTCTAGTTTTTAAACGTGACTATAGACAGCGATTAAATATGAGTCTGGATGATATTTTTAATTATATTTCTTACCTTATTATCGGCATTATTATTGGGGGACGTATTGGCTATGTTTTGTTTTATGATTTTATAGAATTTCTTCGTGCTCCTTATCTTATTATTGCCATCTGGAAGGGAGGGATGTCTTATCATGGTGGTGCTATCGGATCTATTGTTAGTACAATTCTATTTGCTAAACGATATCATCTTAACAAACTTATGTTATTAGATTTACTGGCTATCGGCAGTACCATTGGTATCTTTTTAGGTAGAATTGCTAATTTTATTAACGGTGAATTATTTGGACGTGTCACGACATCTCCACTAGGTATGGTTTTTCCTATGGGTGGCCCTCTTCCTCGTCATCCATCTCAACTTTATGAATCCTTTGCGGAGGGTTTGCTATTATTCTTGATTTTATGGGTCGTTCGTAAGTATTGGGCCCCCAGACCTGGTATCTTAGGATCTCTTTATTTAATTTTATACGGTTCTTTTCGATTTATTCTAGAGTTTTTTCGCGAACCCGATGCCCACCTAGGTTTTATTATTCATGTTTTTTCTTTAGGTCAACTGCTTTGTATTGTTGAGATTTTTATTGGGCTTTATCTATGTTGGTTGTTACAAAAACAACCAACACAACATTAATTAAAACGATTTATTATGGTTGATTAGGAGCCTCTGAAAACATTTCTGCAACTGTATCAAAATTTAAATTGTCATTTGCTTCAGATACTGTTGGTTCTGTTATCCATCCTGCTTCATTTTTAGATCCAATAAAACTGTCAACCAATGTACTTACATCAGAAGCTTGCTGTGATGCACTATCTAAAGACGTTCCACAACTTAAGCTATCATCTGTATCAATATCCCCCGTTGTTCTATCAATACAGGCATTTAAATTTCCGAATGCACTCCCTCCATCAACGCCATTTTGTTCTGCACTAACCGTAAATGATATCGCTGATGTTGTTGACGAGTCTTCAATAGTTCCTGCGCCTGCATACATAAGATTATCAGATCCTGATTCAGCACCTTTAAATGCAATTACATAAGCTTCATCTGATGTCATATACACCCTGTAAAAGTAGACGTAAGTATTTGATGACGCAGCAGGTACTGATATATATTCAGCGCGTAATAAATCCCCATCTAAATCATGCTGAATAATAGTTCGATATTCATGATCTTCATTATCTCCAGATCCATTTCTTTCTGCACTAACTATATTAATTTCACTCTCATTATAACGCATATAAAATATCATATCTCCACCAGTTCCCATATCTACTGTTAATTTTTTATCATATACAGTTGTATCGGTTGTATTGGTTACATTTAAGGTAATGGTTTGATCTTGCATTGTATAATCGCCTGCTTCATTTTTTTCAAATGAAATATCACATCCATCATCATCTTCTAGATCTACCAGTACAGCATGTGTAAATGTAATGGGATGATCTCCATTACTGGGGTATCCGTCCGCATCCGTTTCTAATAAAGATCCAACCGCACAAAAAATACCTAAAGCACTTTTAATTCGTCCAAATGCATTAATAGCAGACCCATTTGGTCTGGTTAATTCACTATTAAATTGCTTTCCTAAATATTCTTTTATACTAATTATAGGAGTGGGATCATCATCACTTTGTGGATCACGTAAACCAACATTACTTGTTAACGTCCAGTTATCTCCAAAAGCAGTTGCATATAGTTTTGAAAAAATACTAAAATCCCAATTAAAACTTGTTGATGACGTTCCTGCTGTTGGTGATAGCTCATCTAACTTGCTAATATCATTAGTAATTTTTTTATAGGATGACACCATAGTATAATCTGCAGAATCATCTTCCTTAAGACTACAGCCTAACATACTTAATATAAGGCTTACTATCAGCCCTACCATTATATATTTTTTCACAATCTTGCCTCCATAAAATCTGAGATTATATAGATATTTTACTGCTAAATATTATTTTTACAAAATTATTTTAATGGCCAGCTAAAAACTTCTCAGCATCTAAGGCTGCCATACATCCTGATCCAGCAGCTGTAATGGCTTGTCGATAGGTTTTATCTTGTACATCCCCACAGGCAAATACCCCTTTTTTATTTGTCTTACTTGATCCTGGCTCAGTTATGATATACCCAGATTCATCTAAGGCTAGTTGCCCATTTAAAAACTCTGTATTTGGTTTGTGTCCTATCGCATAAAACAATCCATTCACTTGTAACTCGCTTTCTTCTTGAGTCTGATTATTTTTAATACTTAACGTAGTTAACACATCTTCTCCCTTCGCTTCTATAGCTTCGGTATTCCATAAAACTTCTATTTTTTCATTTTCCATCACACGCTCTTGCATAACTTTTGAAGCACGTAATTCATCTCGTCTTACTAATAAATATACTTTTGATGCAAATTTAGTTAGATACGTTGACTCTTCAGCAGCACTGTCGCCACCCCCAATCACAGCCAGTGGTTTATCTCTAAAAATAGGTAAGCCTCCATCACAAACGGCGCACGCAGACATTCCTTTTTGCCAATAGGTTTCTTCCCCCTTAATATTCAGCCTTTTTGCCGTCGCACCTGTCGCAATAATTAATGTTTTAGCCTCAATAATCTGATCTTGATCATATACTACGACTCCATTACTAGTAATCTCTACTTTATCTATGGTCCTTGTTAAAATTTCGGTTCCACATCCTATGGATTGCTCTCTCATTTTCATCATTAACTCAGGTCCTGATATATGACTAAATCCAGGATAATTTTCTACCTCTGTTGTCGTTGTTAATTGCCCTCCTGCTGCTACACCGCCAGCCATAGCCCCCTCAAACATCATGGGCTTTAATCGAGCTCTAGCGGTATAAATAGCAGCGGCATGCCCTGCGGGTCCTGATCCAACAATAATCACATCTTTTTCTTCATTAGACATTTGTCACTCCTTTTACACTTCTTATCTTACAATATTTCAGGATCTATCCATTATCAAAAAACTGCAATAATGCATCGTCATTAGTCTCTTTTTGATTTCCTGAATCCCAAAATCCTTCATCAGCTGTATCATACTCTTTTGGTTCTTTTCCTGACCAAAACTTTTCTAAATAGACATATTCTTTTGGACTAAACTGTGTTGCTAACTTACCCGTTAACCAATCTATTTTTACTGATACTAACCCTTTTGGCCTGGGAAAATCTTGTGCCGGCATTTTTTGTGTTGCCATCGTCATAAACTCTTTCCACATTAAAGCAGGTACCCAGCCACCCGTTACTTTTACGGTTTCTGAATTATCATCATTACCGATCCATGTAGCACATACCAATTGAGGAACAAAACCCACAAACCAAGCATCTCTATAGTCAGATGTGGTTCCTGTTTTTCCTGCCACGGGCCGTGGTAAATTGGCTAATTTTCCGGTTCCATACTTTACAATCCCTTTCATCATTTCTACTAAGGTCGCTAATAAATTAGAATCATAGACTTCGACAATTTCTGGATTATGTTCATATAACGGCGTTCCATCACGATCTTCAATACGAATAACCCCTGTGGGCTCTGTATGATTACCTAAGGTTGCAATGGTTCCATACGCTGACACCAACTCTATCATCGTTACTTCATTTGCACCTAAAGGTAACGATAAAACGGGTTTTAATGGTGACTTGATTCCTAAAGCTTGTGCCACTCGAACAGAGTTTTTAGGACCAATTAAATAGTTTAACTTTATGGACACGATATTTACAGAACGCTCCAATGCTTTTCTAATTGACATAGGCCCCTTATATTTCTGGCTATAATTATGAGGCGCATACGGCCCTTCAATTGTATTAAAGGTAACAGGGGCATCTTCGATAATGGATCCTGGTGAAAATCCTTTTTCTAAAGCTGTTAAATAAATAAATGGCTTAAAGGCTGAGCCAGGCTGTCTTTTAGCCTGAGTCGTACGATTAAACTGATTATCTAAAAAATCTTTTCCTCCTACCATGGTTTTTATATAACCATATCGAGGATCTATCGCTAATAATGACGCTTGAGAATAATTTAACGAAGGTACCTTTTCATTCATAGATCGTATCCAATGTGACGATTCTCCGTACTCTATATATTTTTGTACAACCTCTTCTGCTTTTTGCTGTAGCGAATAATCTAAGGTCGTATATATTTTCATCCCTGATGTATACGTTACTTCTTCGCCATACATCTCAATTAGCTGCTTAAGAATATAAGCTGTAAAATAAGGAGCTTTATACCTTAGTTTTTTTCGTTTAATAATTACTAATTCTTCTGTGTAAGCTTCATTAGCCTCTTCTGAGTTTATAAATTCTTCTTTGACCATACGCTTTAATACTAGTAGTTGTCTTTTTTTAGCCCCTTCAAAATTTCTGATTGGGCTATATAATTCGGGGCCCGTTAAAATACTCACCAATAATGCTGATTCTGCTAAATCGATCTCTTCTGCTGATTTCCCAAAATATAACCGGCTTGCAGATTCAATTCCATATGCATTATGCCCCCAATACACTTGGTTTAAATACATTTGTAAAATTTCGGTTTTTGTATACCGTCGTTCTATTTGAATTGCTAAAATTGCCTCTGCTAATTTTCGTGATAAATTTCGTTGCCTTGTTAAAAATAAATTTCTTGCTAATTGCTGCGTTAGAGTGGATCCTCCTTCAACAAACCGCCTTGCTTTAAAGTTACGAACAAAGGCTCTTGCAATACCAAAAAAATCTAACCCATTATGTCTATAAAATCGACTATCTTCTACTATTACAATCGTTTTTGTTAAAATTGGCGAAATACGTTCTATCGGAATTAAAACTCTATTTTCTTCTTTATGTAACTCGGCTAAAACCACCCCATCTTCTGAATATATTTTTGTTGTTTCTGCTGGTATGTAGGTGCTAATGGCCTCTACATCAGGTAGCGTTTTGGTAATATTAAAAACAACTAAACATAAAGCACATACTAAGACAAACCCAACTGCTGCAGAAAAAACAATGACTTTTTTAAAGATGTTTTTTGTTTTATCTAATTTTCGTTTTCTAGATTGAAATCGTGCCCCCACTGATTTTTTTGATACCTTTGAAACTTTTCCAATTGAATATCTTGATCTAAAAATCACTTTTTTCTCCTGCCGGTTTTCTTACTTGGTAAATTTTAGCATATTTATAACTATTTTCTAATGGATGAATCTAGGCTTCTTGTCCTATTATTTTTTCGACATCCTCTAGCCTTATTCGGCTCGCTAAATGCTGATATTTATTAATAGGCGTATCTTCAATCACCGTTTCCAAATCTTTCCACTCTAACGAATCACTATCTAATAACTCTTCGGCTCCCTTAACAATCTGGGGTAAAACTGGTTTTAAATAAATCATAATATACCGCCATGCATTCATTCCTGCTGTACATAACTGAATCGCATAAGGGGCATCTTCTTTTGCTACTGACCAGGGTGCTACAGAATCAATAAATTGATTTGCAATATCGGCACAACTCATAATCTCTTTCATAGCCTTACTAAATTCTAATGCTTCATAATATTCTGATATTTTATCCGATCGTGCCCGTATTGCATCTATCATGTCACTAGCATTATCTGAAATGCTTGATAGTTTTCCATCCCCATACTTATGGATAATTGCGCCTAACCGAGAAGCAATATTTACAACCTTGCCTAATACATCTGAATTGATTTTATTAGTAAAATCATCTGTACTAAAATCTAAATCATCAACTCCCGATGTTAACTTAGCGGCATAATAATAACGCAAAAATTCTGGGTTTAAATGCTTTAAATAATCACTTGCTAAAATGAAGGTTCCTCTTGATTTTGACATCTTTTCATTATTAACGGTTAAAAATCCATGAACATTTACCTTCTTTGGCAATTGATACCCCCCAACGTGTAACATTGCAGGCCAAAATAATGTATGAAAATATAAAATGTCCTTGCCAATAAAATGATGAATCTCATATTCTTTTGATTTCCAAATTGTGTCAAATTTTTCTTTCTTTGTAGTATCACACCAATGTCTTGTTGTTGCCATATAGCCAATAGGGGCATCCAGCCAGACATAAAAATACTTATCCCTTGTATTTGGTATTAAAAAACCAAAATAGGGTGCATCTCTACTTATATCCCAATCTTTTAGTCCTACCTTAAACCATTCTTCTAGTTTATTTTTTACTGGCTCTGTTACATGATCTTCTTGTATCCAGTCATAAATGATAGTTTTAAATTTTGATAAATCAAAAAAATAATGAATAGAGTTTTTTAGAATAGGCTTCTCCCCTGAGTATACCGAATATGGATTACTTAATTCTGTTGCATCATATGTATGAAAACAGGCTTCACACGCATCTCCGTACTGATCTGGTTCTCCACATTTTGGGCACTCCCCCTTGATAAATCGATCCGATAAAAATAATTTTGTTTGCTCACAAAAATATTGCTTAATGTCTTTTGTTTTAATCGCCCCCGCCTCAGATGCTTTCAGATAAATATCTTCTGACAACTGTTTATTTTCTTCCGAATGAGTCGAGTAATAATGATCATGTGATATATAAAAGCCTTCAAAGTCAGCTATATGCTCTTTTCGAATGGCATCGATATACTCTTCTGGCGGTTGCTTTTTCTTTTCAGCACTTAACATAATGGCTGTTCCATGAGAATCATCTGCACACATGTAATAACAGGTGTTTCCAATTAGCCTCTGAAATCTTACAAAAATATCTGTTTGTATATGCTCTACTAAGTGTCCTAAATGAATGCTTCCATTGGCATAAGGTAATGCGCTTGTAACTAATAATTTTCGTGTCATGTTGCTAATATTATTTTATAAAGTTTGCGTTTACCAATTTTTAAAATTGAACTACTTTCTTTTAAGGTTTCATGCATATCTGTAATCTTATTATTATTAACACTAACGGCACCTTGGTTTACCAACCGATATAATTCTTTTTTTGATGAAAGTAATTGATGCTCTACGACAAGATTGGCAATGCTTATGGCTGATCCTATCTGTATTTCTGGAATATCATCTGGAACTTCTTTTTTCTTAAATAACGTTTGAAAATGATTATAGGCATCTCTTGCTCTATCTTCAGAGTAAAATCGTTTTACAATATACTGACCTAACTCTACTTTTACATCTCTTGGGTTCAAGGAACCTTCTTGCATGGCCTGCGTTTTTTGCTTGATACTGGCCGTTGACTCTTCTGTTAATAAGCTTATATATTGCTGTAAAATAGTATCAGGAATAGACATAATTTTTCCAAACATATCTTCTGGATCATCATCAATCGCAATATGATTCTGTAATGATTTTGACATTTTTTTTACACCGTCCGTCCCTTCTAATATTGGCATTGTCATAATAGCCTGCTCAACACCTACCTGATACTCTCTTTGTAAATGTCTCCCTACCAACAAATTAAACTTTTGATCCGTTCCGCCTATTTCTAAATCGCTTTTTAAAATTACGGAATCATAGCCTTGTAATAAAGGATATAAGAATTCATGGATACCAATAGAGTGGCCCTGTTTATATCGCTTCTCAAAATCATCTCGTTCCATCATGCGCGCTACATTATATCTAGCGGCTAATTGAATTAAATCATTACTAGTTAGCTTTTCTAACCATTCTCTATTGTAATATACCGTTGTTTTATTGGGGTCTAATATTTTAAATACTTGCTCTTGGTATGTCTTTGCGTTTATAGCAATTTCCTCGTCGGTTAATGGTTTTCTGGTTTCACTTTTACCTGTGGGGTCTCCAATTTTTGCCGTAAAGTCACCAATAATAAATTGAACATGGTGCCCCATTTCTTGAAGCTTTCGTAATTGAAATAAAACGACACAATGACCAAGATGCAAGTCTTTAGCCGATGGATCTGCACCAAACTTGATCAACATTTTTTTTCCAGCTTCTATCGTTTTGATGGTGCTTTCTGGTATTAACTCCACATGCTGTAATGAACTGATTTGTTTCATGATCTTTATTTTACCGTAAATAAAACAGCTCGTCTAAACCAAGCCTATGTAACAGACTCCCTATTGCTGTGCTGCGTCTCTTTAATGAGTGGCGCTGCATAGTAAATAGCCATTAATGACAGCAAAACGTTATTCACAAACTGACCTAAAGATTCTATCCCCATATATCTCAAAAATACAAAGGTAATGGCTATTAGTACTGGTATTTTTAAATGCCGAAAAAGCTTTTTTTTATGTGCTGTTTCGTTATGTGGATACTTCAGCCATGATACCATTAAGATAATATTCAGGACATTAACACCAATAAACATCCATGGAGACTCACTTATCCAAGAAAATATACTAGCGCAGACAAATAAAGCACCAATAGGAGAAGGCAATCCTGAAAAGTCTTCTTGGTGCCCTTCTTTATTAAATCGCCATAATCGAAAATAGACACTTGCTAAGTATAAGATAGCCAATCCAATACTAATGTAATACGGCATTAATAGTCTGTTTTGACAATATAATCCTATTAAAAATGCTGGAGCAAATCCAAATGTAATATAATCTGCCTTGGAATCTATTTTTGCGCCAAATTTTGAATAGGTATTAAGTCGTCTTGCAATTTTTCCATCAAGGCCATCTAAAATCATCCCTGCAATAATCAACCCTGCAGCTATTTTTAAATTATTATTAAGCGATAAAATAATTGATACTATCCCACATCCCATATTTAACATTGAAATTGTGTTTGGAATATACGATAACAGCGCTCTTTTCGCATTTTCTTTATTATTTCTATTTATCAATAACTGCCTTTTCCACATAAAATTTACAACATAATCAATAAATGACAAGAGGGTTACAGCTACCATAAGCCAAATGAGCCCTTCATAAATAAAAGCTGGCCAATCAGATACCCATCGTTTTAACCAAATTAAAGGAGATAAATAAAAAGGGTAGCTTGATAACTCTATGACTGTTGGCCTTGCAAATAAAATGCCGCAAATTGGCAATGTTACTGCTGTTTTAATTTTTCCACTTAATGATGCTTCGACGCTAAATTTTCTTCTTGCAGCTAATACTCTAACGCCCATAATAGCAAATTCTCTTGCAAAAATAAGAAACACTGGAAAAGGCTTAATCACCCCCATTGATAACAATGGTAATAAAATTAACAATAAAATTTTGTCCGCTAGTGGATCTAGCAACTTCCCTAGTTCAGATACAATTTTAAATCGCCTAGCTACCCACCCATCTAATGCATCCGTGCTTGCTACTAAGGTGAATAAAATAATACAAAATAACTGGGTTTTTTCGGTAGAAAATGGGATGATCCAAAACAAATAGACTACACCAAAAATACGGCTTAATGTAATTAAATTTGCTAATGATTTTGATACCATACCTTAAACTATATCACTTTCTTGATTATTCGGAACTTCTTTTCCAAAATTTTTTGATAAAGCTATCTCTTCCCGATCCCACTTTATAACGATTGTAATACTCTGGATTCTTTTTATAAAACTGCTGATGATACGTTTCTGCGACATAAAAAGGTTCTGCTTTTTTAATCTCTGTTACAATTGGTTTCTCAAATCGTCCTGATAATTCTAACTCTTTTTTAGATTGCTCGGCTATCTGTCTCTGTACCTCTGAATGATAAAAAATTATGGTTTTATAGTGATCTCCTTTATCCGCAAACTGCCCCTCATTATCGGTAGGATCAATTTGACTCCAAAAAATTCTTAGTAAGACATCATAACTGACTATGCCTGAATTAAATTGCACCTGAATCGCTTCTACATGTCCGGTTTTCCCAGTGATTACTTGTTCATAGATAGGGTCCTGAATGTGCCCCCCTGTATACCCTGGTAGAACAGAAATAACCCCTTCTACATCACTAAAAGGGGGCTCCATACACCAAAAACATCCGCCGGAAAATGTCGCTTTTTCTGTATTTGTTGGCATACCAATTGCTAAACTACTTAATATTAAGCTACTTAGAAGGAGATACTTTAAAATTTATTTATCGCCGTCCTCTTGGTCGGGGTTTATTTCGTTTATTTCCTGGCCTTCTTCTATTTTGAAATCCCTGCCTTTTTCTCTTGCCTGGTTTTAGCTGATTGGAATTTCCCCCAAAAGCAATCCCTAAACCAAACCCGAACGTTAGTGGCTCTAGCTTAACGTTATCTACACTGGAATCAATGATCAACTGACTTGCCTCTAAAAAGAGCTTTGTATCTTTTGAAATACTCATCATAAAACCTGCTTTAGCCCCATATGTCACAGCAGGTGACTCATAAGAACTATTTAAAAATGATAATCCTCCAGATGCCCCTATGTAAGGTCTTACTGTAGATTTGATTGGAATCATATATGAAAATGTCGCTAAGCCTGTGGCTGCTTTTACGGATGGCACACCGGCCGTTTTACTCTCCGCAGCTAAATAGCCAGCAGATCCTTCTAAAATAAATCCTTCTTTAGCTGCAAATGTAGCTTTTCCGCCAAATGAAATTGAATTATCAAAATCATCTGAAATCATTGTTTGGCCCACATTAGCACCAACCATAAATACAGAACCAAGTAACGAGCTTGTTAAGCTTAATAAACATATCATCATTAAATATACGATACTTTTTTTCATAGGTTTCTACTCCTTAAATTTTATGTTTTGTTATTTTTTTGAAACTAATTTTCTATTTATAATAATATGTCGTTTTTTGTAAATTTGTAAGCAAATTTTTTATATTATATTCTTTCTTCTGTGATTCTATCTCCTGCTTACTACTCATACATTCATTAAAAGGTATTTTAATATGGGGTTAAGTTAACTAATTATTAAATATCAGATCAATTCTATTTAAGGCAATTGTTTAATCTTCCATAATTTTAATAGCTTTTACATATCAAAATTATTTTTTTCTTGCTTACTTAGCTCTAGACAATTTATGCTAAAACCTCTTACCATACGCTACCTATGAGTATAAATAGTCATGATGTTATTGTTATAGGGGGCGGCCATGCTGGAATTG
>CEVX01012337.1_pt1 | contig 14402 bp, 14 predicted proteins | sample 356561 | NCBI WGS metagenome assembly CEVX01 (sample SAMEA2623886, study PRJEB7988) | marine metagenome | biome: marine biome (ENVO:00000447); feature: surface water layer (ENVO:00002042); material: "saline water (ENVO:00002010), including plankton (ENVO:xxxxxxxx)" | depth 5 m | reverse complement strand
CCTATTTGGGCAGTTGACGATTCAGTATTTATAATGACAGATTTGGCAGAATTAAAGCGTTTGAATAAAGACTCGGGTGAGCAGGTATGGGCAACGAGCTTGCCACAATATCCAAATATAAAAAAGAGGAACAAAAGCTACGCACACTATGGGCCAATATTAGCTGGTGGCAAGTTGTGGGTAACCTCAAGTGATGGCTTTCTTCGAAGTTTTGAACTTACTTCAGGTGATTTGTTGAACAAAATTAGAGTTCCATCTGGCGCCGCTTCTCATATGGCCATTGTAGATGGTGTTTTGTACATGTTAAGTCAAAACGGTCAATTGTTGGCATATAAATAATTATTTTATTTTAATCTGGTATCTTTTTATGAGTTTTACTCTTGCAATTGTAGGTCGTCCCAATGTTGGTAAGTCTACATTATTTAATCGTTTGGTAGGAAAACGTCTTGCGATAGTTGACGACCAACCGGGAGTTACTAGAGATTTGCGAGAAGGACAGGGCCGTATTGGACCACTTAAATTCACTGTGGTTGATACTGCTGGATTAGAGAATGAAACAGACGACTCATTAATGGCTAGGATGCGTCGTCTTACTGAGAAAGCTGTAGATTATGCTGATCTGTGCTTATTTTTGATAGATGGTCGAGTTGGTTTAACTTCAGATGATAAACTTTTTGCTAGTTTACTCAGAAAAAGAGCAAAACACGTAATTCTTTTAGTAAATAAGTGTGAAGGAATGTCGGGTGACGAAGGATTTTATGAGTCTTATAGCCTTGGTTTAGGTGATCCAATTCGCTTGTCTGCTGAGCATGGCATTGGATTAGATGAGTTGATGTACACGTTAAAACCATTTATTACGAGTCACTCGAAGATGATAGTTGAGCCAGAGGTTAATTTACCAATCTTTGAAGAGGATATAAACGGAAATGAAACGTCAGGTTTTAATCTCTTTGAACATACCTTACAGATGGCAGTTGTTGGCCGTCCAAACGCGGGAAAATCAACTCTAATTAATAAAATAATTGGGGAAGATAGATTGCTAACGGGTCCGGAAGCGGGAATAACTCGTGATGCGATATCATTTACTACTGATTGGAATGGAAATAGTTTTAAGGTTTTTGATACCGCTGGAATGCGCAAAAAATCGAAAATTAATGAAAAAGTCGAAAAGCTATCTGTGTCAGATGGTTTAAGAGCGGTTAATTTTGCGGAAGTGGTAATATTATTATTAGATATCAAAAATCCCTTTGAGGTTCAGGATTTAAGAATTGCTGATCTTGCAGAGCGAGAGGGTCGCGCTGTTGTGATCGCGATCAATAAATGGGACTTACAAAAAGAAAAACAAAAACAGTCTAAAGTTCTATTAGAAAAGTTTTACAGACTATTACCCCAGCTTAAAGGGGCGCCATTAATTCCCATATCTGCAAAAACTGGAGCTGGTTTAGATAAGCTTCATAAAGCAGTTATCAAAGCTTATGAGGTTTGGAATATTAGAATTACTACGGCAAGGCTTAATAATTGGCTTGAAGAAATGATAGAAGCACATCCACCACCTGCACCGTCAGGAAGGCGAATTAGGCTTCGTTATATGACGCAAGCTAAAACGAGACCTCCTACATTTGTCATTTTTTGCTCGCGAGCGAAGGAATTACCAGAATCATACAAGAGATATTTAGTTAATGGCCTTAGAGTTTATTTTGAAATGCCTGGAACTCCAATTCGACTTATCGTTAAGTCCTCTGAGAATCCGTACCAAGAAAAAGCTAAGAAGCGGAAGCTTGGATAACTTTTTTTATTAACCGCTTGGCTTCTTCACTTGGGGTTGTAAGTTGCTTTTTATTTTCACCTGGATGAAATCTTGCGCGAGTAGATGTAGACATTGGTTTTGGTTCGAGAATGAGAACATTTAGCAATTTGTTATCATTCTCTTTTTTCCATGCTTGGGCTAATCTGTATTGAGCATCCTTAGTGGAGCTATAAGATCCAAAAAATTTGTCTGAGGATTGCCTATCTGAAAAAAACACCGCTGTTGGTTTTTTTGATCGGCTAAGAAGTGGATTGGTCATAGAAATGATTTCTTGGGTAGCTAAAATATTTGTACTTAATGATTTATTCAAATCTTCTTTATCAATGTGTTCGACGGGTGATAATGGAGCCGCGAAAATAGCTGAGTGAACTAAAATATCAATTTTTCCCCATCTTTTAAAAATATTGTAACATAGATTCTTAAGCGCCTCACTGTTGTTTATATCCAGCGGTGCAAGAGTAGCTGTTCCATTTTCTTTGATGATTTTGTCATCAAGTTCTTCTAATCCACCAACTGTTCTGGCAACACAAACTACGTGATAACCCAATTTAGCAAGCTCAATAGCTAGTGAAAAACCTAGTCCCCTTGAAGCTCCAATTACTAGTGCTACTGATTTTGTCATTAATTATGTTCTCTTTTAGGGGATCGATTTGTTTCTAATTATAGGCCTTACAGATAAACGTTAATTCTTCGTATTGCTTAGAGACACTCTCTAAGATCCCTTCCGGTATAAATTGATTAATTTGATCTTGGTAAAGACTAAGTACTTTATCTGACTGTGATTTCTCAACAATTTTCATGTTTTCCGAAATTGAGTTGAATTGATTATATGTTATAAACAAGACAATTATTATTAATGCTCCGCGAGCTAGGCCAAATAAGAAGCCAAAGAAGCGGTCTATAGATTTTAGATATGTCTTTTTGATAACTGAGGAGAGAAACGGAGCTAATATTGAGAAGATCACTAGACAAACTGTGAAAAGCAAAACGAACGTCAAGATTATAGAGATATCGCAAGATTTTTTTAGATATTCTCCAATGAGTGGTGCAGATCTCAGCATTGGTTCTACTTGATTTGCGAAGTTGAAAGCTAAAAGTGCAGAAATAATCCATCCTGCAATAGATATACTCTCTCTAACTAACCCTCTGAAATAAGCCAAAGTCCCAGACAATAAGACTATAATCAAAACAAGTAAATCTACAATGTTTAGGCCTTCCATTCAAAATCCTTATCTTAAGTTTATTTTTCTTTAACTTTCGTATCTTTATATTGGATCTGCGCAGAAGCAAAAGTGTTTAAGTTTGGGTACCTTATAATCTTTATCTTAGGACCATTTTTTATCTTTATTAAGGAAGGAGCTATCGCAAAATTAAACCCAAGTTTTTGAGCTTCTTTCAATCTTAATTCAGCTTGGGCAGTTGCTCTAAGGGCTCCTGACAAACTAATTTCACCAAAAATAACGGTTTCTTTCTCTATAGGAACTCCATTGACAGCAGAAAGAAGAGCTGCGGCAATCGCGAGGTCTGCCGCTGGTTCTTTAATCTTTAAACCTCCCGCTACATTTAGATAAACATCCATCCCCGAAAAACTGATGTGACATCTAGCTTCTAAGACAGCTAAAATCATCGATAATCTATTACTATCTATACCAACAACGGTTCTTCGCGGGCTTGCAAGGGTTGACGGAGCTACTAGTGCCTGTATTTCAACTAACAACGGTCGAGTGCCTTCAATGCCAGCAAATACAGCCGAACCTGGAACTGGGTTTTCTCTCTCAGACAGGAAGAATGCTGAAGGGTTTAATACTTCAATTAGTCCTTCACCTGTCATCTCAAATACACCTATCTCATCGGCTGCCCCAAATCTATTCTTAACTGAACGGATAATACGAAATTGATGCTCCTGATCACCTTCAAAATATAAGACAGTATCAACCATGTGCTCGACGACGCGCGGCCCAGCAATCTGACCATCTTTGGTAACATGGCCTACCAGTATAATTGTGACATTATTTTTTTTCGCAAATAATACGAGTTCATGGCAGGCTGCTCTAACCTGCGATATTGAACCCGGTACACTTTCTATATTATCCGCCCAAAGTGTTTGAATACTATCAATTATGGCTAAACCAGGCTGTTCCGCTTCTAATGTAGTTAATATATTTCTTAAATTTGTTTCAGTTCCAAGCTTCAAAGTTTTACTATTTAACTGTAGCCTTTGGGCGCGCATTCTGATTTGGCTCTCCGCTTCCTCACCAGAAATGTATATTGTTTTTAACCCATTTTGGGAAAATTTTACTGCTGCCTGCAGTAACAGAGTAGATTTTCCAATTCCTGGATCACCTCCAACCAGAATAGCAGATGCATTCACTAACCCACCACCTAGAACTCGGTCTAGTTCATTTATTTTTGATAAAGTTCGTTGAGGCGCTTTTTCTTCAATAGAAATATTATTTAGCGGTATAATTGTTCCTCGTTGTGTGCCCAAAGTTTTACCTTTTGGACCAATTGATAAGCCGTTATCTTCGATTAATGAATTCCAAGAACCACATGCCTCACATTTCCCCGCCCATTTCTTATAAGATGCGTTACAAATATTGCATTTGTATAAAACTTTTTTCATTGTTATCACTATAATGTTTAATTTATTTCTTTCAAAAACTTTATATTCTGAAATTTTTTAACTTGTTAATTTTATTGGTCCATTTGAACTTCCATTTAAAAATTGGATTAGGTAAGGATCATTGGATTTTTCTAAATCAGTAATTCGCCCATTCCATTGAATAATGCCATTGTGAATCATTGCAATTTTGTCACCAATAGCTCGAGCACTTGCCATGTCATGTGTTATGGTTATTGCAGTTACACCCATCTCAACAACAATCTCCCGAATTAACTCATTAATTACACCGGCCATAATTGGATCTAGTCCTGTGGTTGGCTCATCAAAAAAGATGATTTCTGGATTGCTTGCTATTGCTCGGGCTAGACCGACACGTTTTTGCATACCTCCTGAGAGTTCAGATGGGAAAAGCTCTGATATCTCTGGTTTTAACCCCACTCTTTGAAGTTTTTGCTCAGCAATTTCTCGAGCTTCTTTTGCATTAATACGCCCATTTCCCCTAATTAATCTAAAGGAAATATTTTGCCAAACATTCAAGCTGTCAAATAACGCGCCCCCCTGAAATAACATGCCAAAACGCTCTAGAAACTGTTCACGGCCATTACGTGATAGACTTTGGCCTTCTAAAAATATTTCCCCACTGTCAGGTTGGATTAATCCTAAAATTACTTTTAATAAAACTGATTTTCCAGTCCCTGAGCCTCCGATGACAACCATACTTTCACCCTTGGCTACGTCTAAATTTATACCGTTTAAAACGTTAACCTGGTTAAAAGCTTTTTTTATGTTCTTAATTGATATCATAAATTTTCACATCTAAAAAAATAACTCTGTCAAAAGGTAATTTGCTGTAAGTATAAGTACGCTTGAAGAAACGACCGCGTTTATTGTTGCTTTTCCAACTCCCTGAGCACCACCATTTGAATTTTGTCCATGATAACAACCCATTATTGCTACAATGAAACCAAATACTGATGCCTTAATTAAACCCGAGGTTATGTCGCCAGTCTCCAAAAAATTAACTGTATTGGTAAGATAAACGCTGCCATTAAAGTCCAGTCGATTGATTGCAACTAAGTATCCACCAAGAATACCAATTACGTCACCAATCGCTACTAATATTGGTAAAGAAATTGTTGTTGCTAAGACGCGTGGAATAGTGAGATATTTAATTGGGTGTGTTGATAAAGTCTTCAGTGCGTCTATTTGTTCGGTGACTTTCATTGTACCTAATTCAGCTGCTATACTTGAGGCGACTCGGCCTGCAACCATTAACCCACCCAGAACAGGTCCTAACTCTCTTACCATACCTATGGCTACAATGGAGGGCACAACAGATTCTGCGTTAAATCTAGCGCCTCCTGAATATATCTGAAGCGCTAAAGCCCCACCTGTGAATAATGCGGTCAGACCTACCACCGGTAAACTTAAGTATCCGATATTAAAAATACTAGAAATTAACTCTTTCCAGTAAAAGGGTGGTCGCAAAAAATGGCTTAATGTTTCAACAACAAACAGAAAAATTTTGCCAATAACTTGAAATAGATCAATGGTTGATCTCCCAACTGGCCTTAAAATGAATGAAATGGCTTTGTATGTTGTCATATGCCTAAGTCTAAATATTTAAAAGTTAGTATAATCCCGCTGATAACGATTTCCAAGACTTGTAAGAATTTCGTATCCAATTGTACCTGCTTCATCAGATAATTGGTCGATGGTTTGCAGGTCGCAAAGAATTTCCATTCGATCTGGAATGTTGGTCAAATGTGTTACATCAACAGTTAACAGATCCATTGAGACCCGACCTGCAATTGGGCAGGGTTCCCCCCCTGCGTACACTACTGCTCTGCCGGACATAGCTCTGATCAATCCATCTGCATAGCCTGCTGAAAGTGTTGCTATTAAACTTGGTCGATGAGCAATCCATGTTGCGCCATAGCCAACTGTTTCTTCTGGGGCTAAAGCTCTTGTTTGAATAACAGGTAGGGACAACTTTACGACAGAGTTGGCTTCCCTAAAGGGTAAGCCTCCGTATAAACCAATTCCGGGTCTACAAAGATCGAAGTGATATTTTTCTCCCAAAAGAATCCCGCCAGTGGCAGAAAGTGATAAAGGGCAATCTAGTCCAGAAGTCATTTCCAAAAATGCTTTTAGTTGGCTAGCATTTTGAGCATGCTCTTTATCATCAGCACATGCTAAATGGCTCATGATTAATTCGGGTTTTTTTTCACTATAAAGCTCAATAAACTCGCTAAAATCGGCTCTTTCAAAACCTAGCCTATTCATACCCGTATCTAATTGCAGTCCAAATGGATGTTTGGGTATAGTTTCCCAATGTCTAATATTTTGTTCTGGTGAGTTTAAAAGTGGTATTAAATTATTTTGTTCTAAGATCGAGCTTTTCCCAGTCATGTGACCTGAAAACACAAAAATCTTAGGGCCTTCTCCTAAAACTTCTCTGATACTTAGACCTTCCTCTGCGCTAGCAACAAAAAATGTTCTTACGCCAGCAGTAGCCAATTTTGTAGCTATTTTCTTATCCCCTAGCCCGTAAGCATTTGCTTTCACCACTGCAGCTGTTTCAACTGTGTCAGCTGATATTTTATCTAAGGCTTGCCAATTTGATTTTATGGCATCAAGATCTATCGTCAAAGTCCCATTAGACATTTAAGATTCCAGTTAATTAATTTTTCTCTTGCTTATCGTTTTAGTCATTCAATGATTAAGTCGCAAACATTTTATCTTTGAGCAACATTATCATAAGTTATTTGTGTAGAATTACATTAGATTAATTTCAATTATATCGAAGTAATATCAAATTAAGTTTTTAATTTTGAGCTTGCCATGGTTTGGCAAGATTACCAAATCTTGTAAACTGACCTTCGAAGCTTAAATCAATTGAGCCAATTGGGCCGTGCCTTTGTTTGCCAATTATTATTTCAGCTTTACCGTGAAGTTCTTCCATTTCCGCTTGCCAAGCTGCCATTTTTTCGACCTCATGATCATTTGGTTTTTCGCGTTCTTTGTAATATTCTCCACGATAAACAAACATAACCACATCTGCATCTTGTTCAATTGATCCTGACTCTCTTAGGTCACTTAATTGAGGTCTTTTATCTTCACGATTTTCCACTTGTCTACTAAGTTGAGACAAGGCAATTACAGGAATATCAAGCTCTTTGGCGATTGCTTTTAAACCTTGAGTAATTTCGGAGACTTCGTTTACTCTGCTGTCTTTAGATGAAGCTGGTCTAACTAATTGAAGATAGTCTACGATCATAACATCGAGACCACTCGTCCTTTTAAGCCTTCTTGCTCGTGCCGCAAGTTGGCTTATCGGTAGAGCTGGCGTGTCATCAATAAACAGAGGGCAAGCCTCAAGAGATTTTGCAGCTTCAACAAATTTTCTAAATTCCTTTTCAGACATATCCCCTCTGCGGATTTGATCTGATGGTACTTCAGATACCTCTGATAGAATTCTAGCCGCAAGTTGCTCAGCGCTCATTTCAAGTGAGAAGAATCCTACAACTCCGCCATCAACTGCTCCTTCAGACCCGTCAGGTAATAAGCCTTTAGAATACTTTTTTGCGATATTAAAAGCTATATTAGTTGCAAGTGCTGTTTTCCCCATTGATGGGCGTCCAGCGAGAATTAAAAGATCAGATTGATGTAAACCACCTAGCTTTTTATCCAAGTCTTGAAACCCAGTAGAAGGGCCAACTAATCCACCTTCTCGTTGATATGCCGAATTAGCAACATTTACAGCATCGGTTACTGCTTTTAGAAAGCTCTGAAATCCGGATCCGGTTTGACCTGTTTCTGCTAATTCATATAATTTTTGTTCTGCTTCAACAATTTGATCTTTTGGATCATGATCGACATCTATCTTTCCAGCTTGTCCTGAAATATTGTTACCAATTTCTATAAGAGATCGTCTGGTAGCAAGTTCTCGAATCATTTCAGCATAATCGCGCGCTGCGAAAATTGAAATGGCCGCACCAGCAAGTCTAACAAGGTAAGCGCCACCCCCCAATTCATTTAGTCCAGGATCATCCTCCAAAAAAGCTTTAAGTGTAACCGGTGATGCAAGAGAGTTGTTTTTTATACGCACGGCAGCAACTTCAAAAATTTTCTGATGAACAGGGTCAAAGAAATGAGTTTCATTTACGATATTATCGATTCTATCGAAAACATCATTATTTATCATTAATGCTCCAAGTAGAGCTTGTTCTGCTTCTATATTATGGGGAGTAGACCCACTTAACTCACTTGTTGTGCTTGGGATATTTACTGAACTTGGAAGTTTGGAAATCTCGGACATTTATTCCTCCTACTACTGTCTATGAACTAACTCAGAGAGTTTCGCAATCTGGAAATCCTGTGGATGACCTGTGGGTAAAAACCAGTTAAGATTATTAATTTTTTCTTTTATATTTTTGTAGTTGGTGATTAAAACTTTTAACATGGTTTTTATTTGGGTGAGCATATGTTTTTTAAAGATAGTTTAGAATATCAAGCTTTACCTCTTCCGGATCGATTTGATTGGGGAGAGAAAGAAAGATTGGCAAAATCGAGGAGTTTCTATAATTGGATGCGAAAACGCCACTCAGTAAGAGATTTCAAAAAAACTAAGATAAATAAAGAAATAATTGAAAATGCTATTCGTGCTGCTGGGACGGCACCAAGTGGAGCAAATCATCAACCTTGGCATTTTGTTGCAATAAGTAAGCTGGAAATAAAAAGCAAGATCCGCATAGCAGCAGAACTAGAAGAGAAAGAATTTTATTCTGGTGGAGCTGGTGATGAATGGTTGAAGGCTTTGGAGCCAATGGGCACAGATGAAAGTAAACCACATCTTGAGGATGCTGCTTGGTTGATAGTGGTTTTTGCTCAAAGGTATGGTTTTTTTAAAGATGGTTCTCGTTACAAGAATTATTATGTCCCAGAGAGCGTAGGCATTGCCTCAGGTTTTTTAATTGCTTCTCTTCATCATGCCGGTTTGTCTATTTTAACTCATACACCAAATCCAATGAGATTTTTGAATGAGTTGCTTGGACGACCTAAATCTGAAAAGCCGATAATGATACTTGCAGTTGGAGAGCCATCTTCGCAAGCGACAGTTCCCGTGGTGGCAAAACTAAAGAAAACGGATAATGAAATTATGACAATTCATGAGTAAGAATTTAGGTTTCATAAATGTATTTTATTAATTGGAGATCAAAATGAAAGTAGGATTTATTGGGCTTGGTAACGTCGGGAGCAAATTAAGTGGGAGCTTATTACGAAATAGTGTAGATTTATATGTGCATGATCTTAATGACGAATTGTTATCAAAATTTAAAACCTTAGGTGCCAAAGTTGCTAACACTCCAAAAGAGGTTATGCGCCAATGTGAAGTCGTAATAACCTGTTTGCCATCACCAAATATATCAGCAGAGGTAATGGAAGGAAAAGATGGGTTGCTCGGTGAGATCAAGCCTGGAAAAATTTGGATGGAAATGTCGACAACTGATGAAGCTGAGGTGAAGCGATTAGATGCTTTGGTAAAGGCCAAGGGTGGTTTCTCTGTAGATTGCCCCGTATCTGGAGGCTGTCATAGGGCGGATACTGGGAACATCAGTATTTTTGCAGGCTGTGATCGGACCGTTTTCGATAGAATTCTACCATTATTAAAGAAGATGGGTCGCCGAATTTTACACACTGGCCCCATTGGATCAGCTTCTATACTCAAAGTATTAACAAATTATCTTGCTACAGCGAATTTGATCACTTGTTCAGAAGCCTTAACTGTGGCCAAGGGTGCTGGAATGGATCTAAATATTGCTTATGAGGCAATAAAAATCAGTTCAGGCACTTCTTTTGTTCATGAAACTGAAAGCCAGGTAATTTTAAATGGGAGCAGGGATATAAGCTTTACCATGGACTTAGTCTTAAAAGACATTGGTATTTTTCAGGAAGTTGCTAACCGAGCTAATGTCCCTTTGGAAATTAATCCTATGATGATTGACATTTTTAAAGATGGCATTGAAAAATATGGACCGCGTGAATTATCACCTAACATCATTCGGCGGCTCGAAGATAAAACAGGTTTAGATATTCGGGCGTCTGGTTTTCCAGCGGAGATGACTGACGACGAGCCTGAAGAGGTTGGTTTTGAAGTGCTACCAAAAAACATATCATAAGTTCAAAGGTTAAAGTCCTTTGGTTCGGTAGCTGTCTGCCACACGTTCAATAGCAACCAAATATGCGGCGGTTCTTAAGTCTTTAACATCGGATCTACTGTGCCAAGTTTCTCTCATAAACTGATACGCCGTTCGCATAGAGTCATCTAAGCCCGAGCGAACAAGTTCTAATTCGCCAGCTCCCTTTAAGTAAGCTTCTGTAAAGGAAGATGACAATTGTTCCTTTATTCCCGAAGCTCTCATTAATCGATTAATTTCATCGGCAAGCAATTGATGCCTAGCTTCTTCTTGCCGCCTTTGCATTCTTCCAAATCTTATATGACTAAGGTTCTTTACCCACTCAAAGTAACTTACTGTAACTCCACCCGCATTTGCGTACATATCTGGAATGATTATTATTCCGCGCTTTTGTAAAATAGCATCTGCTTTAGCTGTAATTGGGCCATTGGCTGCTTCAATAATTAAGGGAGCCTTTATTTTTTGGGCGTTACCGGGATGTATAACCCCCTCTGTTGCGGCCGGAATTAGAATGTCACACTCTAATTCTAAAACACTTTCTGCTTTTTCTATAAATGTTGCATCTTTAAATCCCCTCACACCCCCGTGCTTTTTTACAAATTTAGAGAGTTTATGAATATCAATTCCCGCGGCATCAACCACGGCCCCATCGTGCTCTATTACTGCGATGATCTTAGCATTATCTTCATTGCTCAAAAAATTTGCTGCATGAAAGCCCACGTTTCCAAACCCTTGAACTATGATCCTTTTCTCATCCAGTGTACCTTCCAATCTTGCCATTGAGACATCTTCAGGATGTCTAAAAAACTCTCGTAATGCGTATTGAATTCCCCGTCCGGTGGCTTCTACCCTGCCTTCAATCCCTCCAGCATTTAGGGGTTTACCAGTAACGCAAGCTTTAGCATTTATATCGGTTGTATTCATTCTTTGATATTGATCGGCAATCCAAGCCATCTCTCGTTCTCCCGTGCCCATATCTGGCGCTGGTACATTCTGACTAGGATGGATTAGATCTCTTTTCACTAATTCATAGGCAAACCTTCTCGTAATTTGCTCTAATTCATGTTCTTTCCATTGCTTTGGATCGATACATAGGCCGCCTTTTGATCCACCAAATGGCGTTTCCACCAGTGCACATTTAAATGTCATTAACGCTGCAAGTGCTTCAACCTCGTCTTGATTAACGCTTAGAGCGTAGCGTATTCCTCCTTTTACAGGTTCCATATGTTCTGAGTGCACGGAGCGATAACCAGTGAAAGTGTGTATAGACCCTCGCAACCTAACCCCAAATCTAACAGTATAAGTTGCATTACAAACCCTTATTTTTTCCTCTAAGCCTGCAGGTAAGTCCATTAAGTTAATTGCCTGATTAAACATTTGATCGACACTATCTCTGAATGAAATATCGCGGTTTGTAGCCATGAAATCTTTCCTCTTCTCAAAATAATTTTCGACTCACTTTGTTTCTCAGCTATTGCTAACATATTTTTTAGATGTATCTATTTTTTTGTGAACTCTAAACATATAGTTGATACAGTGAATTGATTTCATTGAGCTTCAATAAATTATTAAGGGCAGCATATGCATTACTCAGCATGGCAAATTTTAAAAAACGGTCTTCGGGGTGGTAGGAACTGGAGACCCCTGTGGCATTCTAAGGAACCAAGAAAAAGTTATGACATTATTATAATTGGTGGTGGTGGTCATGGGTTGGCAACCGCTTACTACCTGGCAAAGAATCATGCTTTGAAGAATATTGCCGTTATTGAGAAGGGGTATCTTGGCGGAGGAAATGTTGGGAGAAACACGACGATTGTAAGAGCAAATTATCTGCTAGATGGAAATTCACAATTCTTTTCTCACTCTCTAAAATTATGGGAAAGTATGGAGCAAGAACTAAATTTTAATACAATGATGTCACAGCGTGGAATCCTAAGTTTGGGTCACTCTGATGGTCAGATGGACTCATTAGCGCGGCGAGGAAACATGATGATTAGTCAGGGCGACGATGCCGAATTATTATCGGCTAAAGAATTAAGTGATTATGTGCCATATGTTAATCAAACAGATCCACGATTTCCAATTTATGGAGGACTTTTGCATAGGCGAGGTGGTACTGCCCGCCACGATGCGGTCGCATGGGGATATGCCCGGGCTGCAGACCGTTTAGGCGTTGATATTATTCAAAATTGCGAAGTTACTGGTATGATCGTGAACAACAATACGATATCAGGAGTTCAAACGACAAAAGGCAAAATAAAGGCAGATAAAATAGGCATGGCGGTAGCAGGCCGGACAAGTCAGGTAGCAGATATGGTTGGATTAAAACTTCCAATAGAAAGCCATGTTTTGCAAGCATTTGTTTCTGAAGGATTAAAGCCTTGCGTGGATTGTGAAATAAGTTGGGGTGCAGAGCTTTTTTATATTTCACAATCAGATAAAGGTGGTTTGGTTTTTGGAGGTGATATTGATAAGTATAATACCTACGCAGCAAGAGGAAATTTGCCAGCTGTAGAGAATGTTATGGAAGCCGCCATGGCGTTAATGCCAATGATTGGGAAAGCTAAAGTTTTAAGAAGTTGGGGTGGTATAGTAGATATGACAATGGACGGCTCTCCAATTATCGATAAAACGTCTATTAATGGATTATATTTGGATGGGGGTTGGTGTTATGGAGGGTTTAAGGCAACGCCAGCGTCAGGATGGTGTTTTGCGCATTTATTAGCGACTGATGAACACCACGAGGTGGCTGAAAAATATACATTAGACCGATTTGAAAAAGGTTACTTATTAGATGAAGAGGCGACTGGTGCAACGCCTAATCTACATTGAGGAGCAAATTTCATGAGAATTAATTGTCCCCTTTGTGGTGAGCGTGACTTGGCGGAATTCCATTATGAAGGCTCCTCTAAATTAATGGCGAGACCTAAAGACGAAAATGATACGGACGCTTTTCATGATTACCTTCATATTAGGTCAAACCCGGCTGGCCTTAATAATGAACTTTGGTCTCATGAGTATGGTTGCAGGGCGTGGTTGTTAATTTGTAGAGATACAAACACTCATGAAATTTTATCAATAGATTTGGCAAGAGATAAGAAAACTAAAGGATCTTTAGATTGAGAATAAGTACATTAACTCTCTTGGATAGAAGCAATCAGATCTCATTTAAATTTGATGGGAAAAGATTATTTGGATATGTTGGTGATACATTGGCATCAGCATTGTTAGCTAATAACGTCAAACTTTTAGGCCGATCATTTAAGTATCATCGCCCAAGAGGTTTATTGACTGCAGGTTCTGAAGAACCCAATGCGCTTGTTTCAATTTTGAAAGACGGTCAGCTCACACCAAATCTTAGAGCCACAGAAGTTGAAATTTATAATAATTTAGAAGTTTTTTCTCAAAATCGATGGCCATCTATAAAATTTGATATTCTTCGAATAAATGATTTTTTATCTCCGTTCTTAGGGGCAGGATTTTACTACAAGACTTTTATGTGGCCAAAGAGCTTTTGGGAAAAATTATATGAACCTATTATTCGCCAAGCGGCAGGGTTAGGCCAACTCTCTCCTGTTGCTGACAATTCTAAGCATGAAAAAGCATTTGCATTTTGTGATATTTTAGTGATTGGCGCTGGGCCGTCTGGGATAATGTCAGCGATGACTGCGGCATTGTCTGGAGCTCAAGTTATCTTAGTAGATGAGGATTTCATTTGCGGTGGTAGGCTCAATAGTGAAACATTTAAAGTAGATGGTAAGGCAGCTTTTGA
>CEVX01043830.1_pt1 | contig 14440 bp, 13 predicted proteins | sample 356561 | NCBI WGS metagenome assembly CEVX01 (sample SAMEA2623886, study PRJEB7988) | marine metagenome | biome: marine biome (ENVO:00000447); feature: surface water layer (ENVO:00002042); material: "saline water (ENVO:00002010), including plankton (ENVO:xxxxxxxx)" | depth 5 m | reverse complement strand
AGACTTAAACGTATTGAAAAGTATGACAAAAGAATTGTTACTGATTTTGAGAAGAGTAAATTATTAATTGACGATATTCTGTCTAGTGAAGTAGATACAGAAAGATTAAATAAAGATGCGTTAAAAGAACTATATCGAGTATTTGCAATAAAAGATGAGTATGAAGTTGCTCGAATGCATTTAGAGACCACCTCAAGCATATTGGATAAACAATTTTCAAGTTGGAAAAATTTAAATTTTTATCTATCACCACCAATGCTTTCTTTTATTAAGGACGAAAGAACTGGAAGACCAAAAAAAATAAGAGTTCCAGGATTTATTGCTATTCCAATATTTAAAATTTTAAAATCACTGACTTTTTTAAGAAGCATTGGTTTAGATCCGCTACGATTTACCCCTGATAGGATTAGAGACCTCGAGCATAAAAAAATATTTAAACAGAAACTTCTAGAAATAAACAATCTAAGTAGTGGTCAAAAAGCAAATAAACTCAGGGGATTAATAGATGCATCAAGTTCTGTAAAAGGTTACGGACCAGTAAGGGATGAGGCATTTAGAAAATTTAAAAAACGAATACATGGAGTAGAAGTTAAGAAAGCACGATTTTTCAGAAATTTATTTAAATTCTCTAATAGAACATCTATTGTTGCTTCAAAAATTAAACAAAAAGATAGGAATATAAATAGATGAAACAAGTTACAAAAAATTACTTTGTATCACCACAAATAGTCCCTGGTGATATTGGGCTGCTAAAAGAGCAAGGTTTTGAGGTTATAGTCTGTAACAGACCAGATAGAGAAGAGCCAAATCAACCAGATTTCGAGTCTATTAATAAAGAATGTTCAAGATTAGGGCTAAAATTTTACAACCACCCAATCAGTCCTGGAGATCTAAATTTAGAAAGAGTATTAAAAACAAAAAGTATGCTAGAAGAGAGCAAAAAGACACTAGCTTATTGTCGTACAGGAACTAGATGCATAATGCTTTGGGCCTGTGCAGAAGTTACCAATAAAGAAGTAAAAGAAATATTGAAAATATCTCAAGAGGCCGGATACGATTTAAATCATATGGAAGAAATTCTATCTAGTCTTAAGATTGCTTCTTAAATAAAAGAATAAACCAGACTATTGGTATTACTATCAAACATCCTGCAGTTATATTTATTGCAAGTTCTAATGGAAAATCAACTATAGCACCTAAAAAATCAGATAGAGTATTGCCAAACAAAGCACCATAGATCGCTCCATGTATGCCTGAACCTTTAAAATATTTATCAATATCTATGCCTAATAAAGTCGAGAAAGCTAATACCCCATTATCTATAAGGCCATATGCTATTCCATTTGGTACCCAATCTAACATTTTAAAAAATTTTCTTTTTCATTTGGTTAAGGTAAATACATAAGGTTGTAAACCAAACTAGTTCAAAAGCAGTAAAACCCCATAAGAAAGCTGAATTTAATTCACCAAATATCAGGGACACAATTCTTCCTAACAGTATCCCGATTATCACAAATATTAGTATCTTCATGAAAAGTTCTTCATGCTTGCTTTGAAAGACAGCAGCTAAGGCAAATAGACCAATTAGCAAATTTATACCGCCATATACAGAACGTATTTCTGAAGAGCCTAAACTAGATTTAATAGTTAATCCAACTTCATCTACGAAAGATATTGGATCAATTAATGCCCAACCACCTAATCCACCATAGATTACTGCAGTTATTAAAAGAAAAATTTTAGTTATCATTATTGATTGTTCTTATTTAATAAATCTATATTACCACCTGTTGCCATTACATTGTCAGTAAACGTTTTTTCAGTCACAAAACTTTTAAGATAATTTGGTCCACCTGCTTTAGGACCAGTTCCGCTAAGTCCTTGCCCACCAAAGGGTTGAACTCCAACCACGGCGCCAACTATATCTCTGTTCAAATAAAAATTACCAACTTTGGCTTTTTCAAATATTTTGTGAGCTTTCTCAGTAATTCTTGAATGGACACCCATAGTCAAACCAAAGCCAGTTGCATTGACCTCTTCCACTATTTTGTCCAAATCTTCACTCTTATAACTTATAAAATGAAGTATTGGACCAAATTTTTCTCCGTCAACTTCATTAATATTGTCAATCTTAAAAGCTATTGGCTTTATAAAATATCCATTTTTTAGGTAATTTTTATCACATTCAATAAATTCCTTATTAGCTTTAAGTTTAGATGTATGATTAGTGAGTTTATTTAAGGAGGATTCATTTATGATTGGGCCAATATCAGTAGTTGGTTTATTAGGGTTGCCCAATTCTAGCTCTTGCATAGCCTCATCTAAGTAGTCCCAATATTCTTCTGCTATTTCCTCTTGTACATATACCACTCTCAATGCACTACACCGTTGCCCAGCACTTAAAAAAGCAGACCTGACAATATCATCGATCACTTGTTCTTTAAGTGAAGAAGAATCAACAAACATTACATTCTGACCACCGGTTTCAGCAATTAATGTTTTTATTGGGCCATTTGAAGTGGCAAGATTTACATTGATTTTTTTTGCAGCTTCTGATGAACCAGTAAAAGCTACTCCATTTAAAAATTCATTTTTTGTTAATTCATTTCCTACATCTCTTCCACCAATTATTAGTTGTAATGCAGATCCAGGAACACCAGCATTATGAAATATTTTTATTATTTCGTAAGCAACAATTGATGTATCTTCTGCTGGTTTGGCGATAACATTATTGCCTGTTACTAATGCCGCAGAAATTTGCCCGATAAAAATTGCCATTGGAAAATTCCAGGGACTAATACACAAGAATTTTCCTTTTGGTGCATGTAATAGATAATTCTTCTCCCCTGTTGGCCCTTCTAATTCCTTCTCAATAAACAATTCATCTGCTTGTTGGCAGTAGTAGTTAATAAAATCTATAGACTCTCTAATCTCAGCATCACAATCTTTTAAGGTTTTACCAGCCTCATTAGCTAAAAGATAAAAAAACTTATCTCTATTAGCCTGAATCTCTACCGCAACTTTATTTAGAATTTTTATTCTTTCTTTATGGTCTAATTGGGCCCAAGAACTATCTAATTTGTGCAATTCCAAACCTTTTAATTTATCTATAGACATATAAGAGACTTCGCCTATTTCCTTTTTGTTATCGAAAGGCATATTTCTTATCTCATATTCTTCAGCCACATCAAGACCATCAACAATCGAACAAGCTGTAAATTCATTATTATGAAAATCTTTCATATTATTTTCTAATTCTTTTATATCCTCTAAATCACCAAAATCAAAACCTATTGAATTATCTCTATTGGAGAATATAGCCATTGGCCTAGGAACAACTTTCATAAAATTCCCTTTTTCTAAATTTGCTGTAGCAGTTTCTATCGGATTTTTTACCACATCACTGACAGGAATTTCATTCGAAAGATATTTATTTACAAATGAACTATTAGCTCCATTTTCAAGCAGTCTTCTGACAAGGTAGGGCAATAGTTCTTTTTTTGACCCGACAGGTGCATAAACTCTTGTCAGTGGAAAATCTTTATACACTTTCTTAGCATTTCTATAAGTTAGATCACCCATTCCAAATATTCTTTGAAATTCAAATTGATCTTCTCTTCCTTTATAAAGCTCCATGATTCCTGCAATGGTATGAGCATTATGAGTTGCAAAATAAGGTCTAATATTCTTTGTTTCTGAAATAATTTTTGCAGTAGCTAAGTAATTTATATCCGTAAAAGATTTAGATGTGAAAACAGGCAGATCAGTTGCACCTTTAGTTTGATGTATTTTAATTTCTTGATCCCAATAAGCACCTTTAACTAGTCGCATCATCATTCCATTTCTTTTTGATCCAAGCTCTTCAACAAGATCAACCACTATTGGAGCTCTTTTTCCATATGCCTGAATTGCTAAACCAAGACCGCCCCAATCCTGTATTTTTTTTCTTGAAGCTAAATCTTTTATTAAATATAGGCTTAGTTCTAATCTATCCTGCTCTTCAGCATCAATAGTAAGAGCAATATCATGCTGAGCGGACTGCAAACAAAGTTCATATACTCTTTCTAGAAGTTCCGATACCACTCTGTTTTTTTTTGTTGCTTCATACCGCTGATGAATGGCAGACAATTTAATTGATATTTCATGAAAAGAAGAAGATAGCAGGGCATTTTTTTCGCCTACTTTTCTGATTGCGTTTTCATAAGAGTCAAAAAAGAAATCAACATCTGATTGCGTTCTAGCAGCTTCACCTAACATGTCAAATGAACAAGGTACTTTTGGAGAATCAAATTTTTCTAAAGCATCTTCAATATCAATACCTGAAACAAATTCTTCGCTAAGAATTTCCATGCCTTTTTTAATAGCTTCTCTTAAGATAGGGTCACCCATTCTTGAAGTTAGACCTTGAAACCAGCTTATTGGATTTAAACTTATTGAATTATCCAGTTCGACCACTTGTTCTGCTAGAAATAAACCAAAGGTTGTAGCATTTACAAAGATGGAAGGAGATTTATTGAAATGATCTAACCATTTCTTACCACCTATTTTTTCTTCAATTATTTCATCACATGTTTGATTGTCAGGTATCCTTAAAAGTGATTCTGCAAGACACATTAAAGCGACACCCTCTTGATTGCTTAATCCATACTCAAGGAAAAAACTATCCAGTCTTGTTTTATTTCTGTCTTTCCGGCAATTTTCTACTATTAGTGAAGCATTCTGACTTATATCTGGATTATTAATCCAGACATTTCTATTAATTAGTTCGTTGACAAGGTCATGCTCTTCTGCGTACTTTAATTTTTTTAATTCTTTGAAATAATCCTCAGCAGCCATTTTTCTACTAGTCAGATTTTGCTTGAGCGAAAGACTGTTTAATAAGTTTTTTTAGCCAAATATGACCAGGATCATTATCATTTGATTCATGCCATGCTAAAAAGAATTGAGATGGAGCTACTTCAAAAGGCAGGGTTTTAAATGCTAAATCATGTTTATTGGCAAATGATTTCGTGCAAGTCAGCACCATATCAGTGCTATTTAGTATCTCAGGAGACACTAAATAATGTTGAGCCCTCAATATTACCTTTCTATCTAACTGTAATTTTGCTAACGCATTATCGACTAATGCTGCACCTTGGCTTCTTGCTGACATTTTTATATGATCCAAATCTAAATATTGCTCTATGCTTATATTCTTTTCTTTAGCTAACTTATGATCTTTTCTGAACCCGCATACAAATATATCTTCAAAAATAAGCTCTTTCTTTATTTCTGAATCTGATGGAGGGAAAGGATCAACTGCAAAACTTACTTCATTCGCTGCCATTGCATGTTTTAGATCTTCACGGCTGGTGTAATAACTTGATAACTTAACATTGGGAGCAGCTTCATGAACTTTCTGCATCAAAATTGGCAGAATTCTACCTTCACTAATATCATTTAGCGATAGTCTAAATTTTCTACTTGAGACAGAAGGGTCAAATGAGTCAGGCTTCTCTAAGCTTCGCTGTAAAATCGAAAGAGCCTCTCGAACATGAATAATAATGTTTTCTGTTTTTGCTGTAGGTTTAACTCCTTGGCCAACTCTAATAAATAACTGATCATCAAAATATTCTCTTAACTTTGCTAATGCACTACTAACAGCAGGTTGTGTTATGCCAACAAGCTCTCCAGCCTTTGTCAGACTACCCTCTGAATATATAGCATTAAAGATAACTAAGAGATTTAGATCTAGATTATTTAATTTCATAAATAGCTTATAATTATTATACGTAGAGTTATATTATAAGTAACATTTATAGTGTTTTAGAAACTTTTTTTATATATATGAATTATGAAATTTGAGACAACAGAAAAGATTGAACATTATCTTCCAAAAGTTAAAGATTTTATCAAAGATGTAGTAATGCCAGTGGAGATGGAAATTCTAGCAAAAGAAATTCCAGAAAAAGACAGATGGCAGCCTTATCCAGAATTAGAAGAATTAAAAAACGAGGCAAAAAAACGAGGTTTATGGAATCTCTTTCTGCCTGATAGCGAATATGGCCCAGGTTTAAGTAATTTCGAATACGCACACCTAGCTGAAGAAATGGGAAGAACTCATTTTGCATCTGAAGCGATGAATTGTAGTGCACCAGATACAGGGAATATGGAAGTTTTAGTCCGATATGGCTCGAAAGAGCAACAAGAAGAATGGCTTAATCCACTTTTAGAAGGGAAGATACGGTCTGCTTTTGCAATGACAGAACCACAAGTAGCATCTTCTGATGCAACCAACATGGAAGCAACAGCAGAATTAGTTGATGGTGAGTGGATCATTAATGGGCAAAAGTGGTGGACTTCAGGTGCTGGCGATCCTAGATGCAAAATTATGATTTTTATGTGTGTAACTAACCCAGAAAATGAACGACATCAAAGGCACTCCATGATTCTAGTGCCGATGGATACTCCTGGAGTAGAGGTTCAGAGAATGATGCATGTATTTGGTTATGATGATGCTCCTCATGGACATGCACATATTAAATTTAACAACGTTAAAGTGCCTCATGAAAATGTAATTCTCGGAGAGGGAAGAGGTTTTGAGATAGCTCAAGGAAGATTAGGTCCTGGAAGAATACATCATTGTATGAGATCGATAGGTGCTGCAGAAGTAGCTTTTGAAATGATGTGTAAAAGATCATTAGATAGAAAAGCTTTTGGCAAGGAATTAGCAAGATTAGGCGGTAATTTTGACGTGATTGCAGATTCAAGAATGGAAATAAATCAAGCAAGACTTTTAACACTATATGCAGCATGGAAGATGGATAAATATGGCAATAAGATCTCCGCAAGTGAGATAGCCCAAATAAAAGTTGCAGCACCAATAATGGCTTGTAACGTAATAGATAGGGCAATACAAATGCATGGAGGTGGTGGAGTAAGTCAAGATTTTCCTTTGGCCAGCATGTATGCACATATGAGATGTTTAAGGCTTGCTGATGGTCCTGATGAGGTGCATCGCAGAAGCATCGCTAGACTTGAGTTAGCAAAATTATTTGAAGATTCGTAGTGAAGATAGAAAACAAGATTCTTCCTAATGAAGAGCAGATAAAAGGCTTTACAGACGAACCAGAAAAAGGCCCTATTAGAATGCTCAATCTTGTAAAATTAAAAAATCATGCTGAATATGTCGATGGTCGAGAGACAAAGCTTTCAGGTCTCGAAGCTTACATGCTTTATGGTGAGGAGACGAAAAAACATTTAGAGAAAGTTGGGGCTAAAATAATCTTTAGCGGCCCAGTTTCAAGACTAATGATAGGTGAAGCTGATGATATGTGGGATCTTGTTGCTATTGCTGAATATCCAAATAGAAAAGCTATGCTGGAGATGATAATGGATCCAGATTATTCCGAAAGCGCCAAACATAGAGAAGCAGCAATTCAAGGCCAGCTAAATATTGAAGTCTTGTGAAAAGACTTTTACCTAAAATAGCAGACAATAATTTTCACGGACAAAAGATAGCTTTTTATTTCTTTGTATTCTTTATGGTGATTAATACTGCAAGGAGCTTCATACACTTATTTGCTGAAGATGCAGGACTTAATTCTATCGCCAATATAATTGTTTTTGAGGGTACTCCAGATCCAAACAAAGTTATATACCTTTTCGGATCCCTTTGGGGAGAAATGCAAGTATTATGCTGCTTAATTAGTTGGGTAGTAATTTTTAGATATAAAAGTCTAGTCCCTTTTATGTACTTGATCTGGTTATTAGAATGGCTTTTAAGAATATCTTTAATTAGCTATATGCATGGATTAGACACTATTTATACTACAGGCTCGACTCCTGGTTCTGATTATGCGCCTTTAGTTGCTGTTTTGCTTATAATATTTTTTATGTTGTCACTTAAAGAGAGATCAAAATGAAATTTATTAAATATTTGATCATTGGCTTGATCCTACTTGGAGCTTTAACCTTTGGTCTTTTTCAGATATCAATAGTTCAAGACTTCCTTGCCAAAAGAACCATTGAACAACAACTTCAGCAAGAAAATTTATCTTCAGATGAAGATGCTCTTTCAGCATTGGTTTGTGGATCAAGATCACCATTCCCTGACCCTAATCGCGCAGAAACATGCATATTAATTAAAGCCGGCTCTGATTTTTATATAGTCGACATCGGAGGAGGCAGCGCTATGAATCTTCAAATGTGGCAAATTGATTTAAGTAAGCTAAAAGCAGTATTTTTGTCGCATTTACATTCTGACCATATGTCTGACTTGCCTGGATTGCATTTTAATTCTTGGTTAGCAGGAAGACCGTCAAAATTAAAAGTCTATGGCCCTGAAGGTGTTGAAAGCCTAACTAATGGTTTTGATCAAGCATACTCAATGGATACTAAATTTAGAGTAGACCATCATGGTGAAGGTATTTTACCTCTATCAGTTGCTGGGTATGAGCCAACAACACTTAATCCAAATGGTGAGATAGTCATCGATAATGGAAATTTAAAAGTCACATCTTTTACTGTAGATCATGAACCTATTGAGCCAGCTTTTGGTTTTAGATTCGACTACAAAGGAAGATCTATAGTAATTAGTGGAGATACCCTCTACAGCGAAAATCTTGTTCAAAACTCTAAGGGAGTCGATGTTCTGTTTCATGATGCAATATCTTTGGACACAGTTCATATTTTTCGAGAAGTTGCTTATGAACAAGGCAATAAAACTTTGACAAAGGTTTTGGATGATATTCAAACTTATCATGAAAATACGATCAGAGTTGCTGAACTAGCTAATGAGGTTGAAGCTGGATATTTAGTTTATTACCATCTAGTCCCTTCCCCAAGATCAGATCTAGCTGAGAATATTTGGACCAGGGGAATTAATGAAGTGCGAAGCAAAAATTGGAAATTATCAAAAGATGGGACATTAGTTATTCTTCCTGTCGGAACTGATGAAATTATCTTTGATACTATAGAATAATTAAGGAGATCAGTTTGCTTACTACTATAGACCACTTAGTTATCACTGTAGATGATCTCTCTTCTGCTGTAGAAGATTACACTAAAGTATTGGGTTTTCTTCCTACTTGGAGAGGAGAGCACCCTGAAATGGGAACAGAAAATGCACTTTTCCCCCTCCAAAATACTTATTTAGAATTAATGGCAGCTAAAGGAGATGGCCTATATGCAGATATTGTAAAAACAAACCTTAAAAATAAAGGAGAAGGTTTATTTGGGATAGTTCTTGGAACAGAAGACCTAGAAGCTTTTAAAAATAATCTTATTGAAAATGGAATTGAAACTGGAGAGATATCTGAAGGAAAAGGGTTTGAGCCTAATCTTAATTTAACTAGAACTTGGAAAAATCTATTTTTAGATCCATCAATAACTAGAGATCTTTTTGTTTTTCCAATAGAACATACCTCAGGGGAATTGCCATCTGTTAAAGAACACTTTTCTCATGTTAATAGATTAGATGCCGCAGTCATTAACACAAATGATCCTGATGGCTTTATATCTCTGTACCGAGATAAGTTTGGTATTAGATTGGTCTTAGATAAGGTTATTGAACAATGGAAAACTAGAATATTATTTTTTCGTATCAATAAAACCACTATAGAGGTCATAAATAAACACAACCAAGAACAAAAATCACAGGATTCTCTATGGGGTCTTTCTTGGGTTGTAGAGGATATAAAAGCAGCGCATGAAAGATTGGTAAGCAGGGGTGTAGAAGTGACAAATGTAAAAGATGGTATAAAGCCAAAAACTCTAGTTTGTAGTGTTAAGTCACATACTAGAGGGGTTCCTACACTTTTAATCCAACATCTTTAAAATTAATGCTATATTCAAAGGGCAGGTACTAATTATGCGATATCTAAATAGAATAAATTCTTTATTTGCTCTTTATTTTCTCTCATTTTCTATTTTTTCAGATGGCCATGAGACGAGTATAGATACTGTCACAGAAAAAGAGACTGATAGTTTGATTTATATTGGGCTAGGCTCTGCAGATGACTCTGATATAGTTGGTGAAGAGCCGTGGTCAGTAGGTTTTATATATCGAGAGGAAAATAATTTCTTTGGTCTCGATATAGCCGGTGAAGGAGTCAAGATAAATCAAGCAAGAGATTATTATGATGGCACTTATTATGTTGAATCTACAGAACAAGCAACTTCATTTAACCTTATCGCTGGGATTAAAGTAAGTGGAGATTCTAGCTTGCGTACAGATTTAGGTCTTTTAATTGGGATAGTAGAACAATCAGAGGAATGTCCCACCTCATATTCTGGATACAATTGTTACTATTCTTCTTATTACCAGAATCAGTCTGGTGTTGAGTACACGTTCAATTATGGTTTAGCTCTTCATGCAACTTATGATCGAGTGACATTTGGAATTAGAGCTACAGGTGAAAGTACGCAAATTATTTTTGGATTTAATTTTTAGTATATTTTTAGTTATTGTTATATGGAGAGGAATTTTATTATGACGAATTATTTTAAAATTATTATTTTAGGCACTTTTTTATTATTAAATTCAATATTATTGGCAGATGATAATGAAACTACAGTTAGCGGAGAAAAAACAGTCGCTCTAGAAGATACTAGTCTATTTTATTTAGGTTTGGGTTCAGCAGATGATTCAGATCCTTATGCAAGTGACTCAAATCCATGGGCTGTAGGTTTCATGGTTAGAGGTATTGATAGTTCTTTTGGTTTTGATATAGCTGGTGAGGGTACACTGCTTGATTCAACATATGGTCAAAATGATGCCATAGATCAGGGATTTTCTTACAATTTTATTGCTGCTAGAAAAATAAGTGGAGAATCTGCTTGGCGTGTAGATCTAGGACTTTTGCTTGGCGCAAGAGAAACATCGCAAGATTGTCCAGATTCATATTTAGGCTATGCTTGTTATGCAGATCAAACACCTGATGCTGAATACGAAGTTAATTATGGAGCTGTAATGCACATAACTACCAGTGGTCAAGCAACATTTGGTTTTAGAGTAACAGGCGAGAGCACTCAGTTTATTTTCGGATTTAATTTTTAATAGACTAAGCTTAAAAAAAGTTTACTAGTGAAGAACTTTTTATTTGTAAGTAATTCTGAAGATTTGATTAGATCGATCATCTGAGATAAGCATTGATCCATCCTCTAAAATTAATGGTGCTGCTGGCGCCCCCCAAGATGTTTCTCCTTCAAGCCAACCATCAAGAAAAACTTCACTTGATTGTACTACTTCATCAACGACTTTCATGAATAGCACTTTATAACCGACTTTTGATGACCTATTCCATGATCCATGCTGAGCTACAAAGATTCCATTTTTATAGTGGTCAGGAAACATTGTTCCATCATAGAATTTCATGCCTATTGGTGCAGTATGCGCTTGAAAGTTCCAAACAGGTTTAGAAAATTTAAATCCTTTTGGAAGCTTAAAACCATCATCTTTAACGTCTGATCCATGAATGTATGGAAAACCAAAATGTTCACCTTCATATTGCACTCTATTTAATTCACAAGGGGGGATATCATCTCCCATCCAATCTCTTCCATTATCGGTAAAATACATTTCACCTGAAGTTGGATGCCAGTCAAAGCCAACACTATTTCTTACACCATCAGCATATACTGACAGATTATTATTCGAGAGCTTCAATATAGTGCCAAACCTCTTATCCTTTTCATCACAGACGTTACAGGGAACACCTTCAGCAATATAAAGATTTCCATCTGGACCAAAGTCAATCCATTTCCATCCATGCCAACCTTTTTTCATCGGGTTCCACATACCCTTTCTAGGTAAATCATCAAAAAATATTTCAGCTACAACCCCGGTTCCTAATTGCATTCTTTGTTCAATATTTTTTATAACAAGAATTTTATCTATCTCAGCAATATATAAATTGCCTTCATGAAGAGCGACTCCACTTGGAGAATTTAAGCCTTTTAAAAGCAACAAAGATTTAGTGCTGTTGTCTTTCTTTATGGCATAAACATTGCCAGCAGACCTGCTGCCTACAAAAATATAGTCATCTCCTTCAACCATTTGGCGTGGATTAGTTATTTCAGCATTAAAAACTGATATCTCAAATCCTTCAGGAACATTTAATTTTGAAAGATCAGAAGAAATAAACTGAGACAGGAATATTGCAAATATGAAGATTATTTTTTTATGTAAAAAACGCATTTTGTGCTAGTTTAATCTAATTAAGGGGATAAATATGAAATATGTAAACATTTTTTTATTTCTAGCATTTGCTATGAATTCTGCACAAACGATTCCAGACGATTTAACTGCAGAAAGATTGAAAGAGATGCCGGATGCAGTTGTAGACAGAATTCTTGATAGTTTAAGAGAAGAAGATGGAGATTCCACAACAATCGATAGTTTTCTAAGTGATGGGGATTTTAAAACATATGATGGGTTTTTAACGATACATCAAAAAGTAGGAAAATTAGAGAGATCGGACGACGAATACTATCTTGAGATAAAGGAAGAACAACTAGACTCAGAGTTTATATATTTTGCTTACGTTTTAAATGCTCCCCAAGCAGCAGGAGTTAGAGGGGGAGCTATTGGTCAAGGAGCAGTATTAGAATTTAGAAAATTCAAAGATGGAATTGCTCTCTATAAAAAAAATACTTATTTCTCTAATGAAACTGATAACAATATTGCCAAGGCAGACCTAACAAATATTCTTGAAGCTTTTTTAGCTGAACTAGATATTGTGGCTGAACAAGATGGAAGGGTAGTCATAAAAGCTGATGATTTATTTATGGAAGAGATTTTAACTAGCGTATCGCCAAATCTTCCCCCAGAGTATAGAAATCGTGTTGCACTGAATCTTGGAAAATTAGATGCAGATAAAACCTATGTTAACCAGGTTAGAAATTATCCAAAAAATACAGCTGTAGAAGTAAACTTTAGCTTTGAAAATACAAGGCCTAATCAAAGAAGAGCAGTTTATGCAGTAGCAGACGCAAGATTTACATCTATTTCAGCAAGACATCTTTTTGTAGAGATGCCAGATGAGAATTTTACCCCTAGAGTAGCCGATCAAAGGGTAGGTTATTTCTCTCAAAGAGTTACAGACATGTCTACTTATGACAATTATCCTCAGCGAGATTTAATTAATACATGGAGGCTAGTCAAAAAAGACCCAAGTGCAGAATTATCCGAACCGGTAAATCCAATTGTCTTTTGGGTTGAAAAATCTACTCCAGAAGAAATCAAGCCTATGGTAGTAAAAGGTATTGAGGCATGGAATATTGCATATGAAAGAGCAGGCTTTAAAAATGCTGTGGTAGCTAAGATTCAGCCTGATGACGCAGAATGGGATGCCGGAGATATTCGTTATAACGTCGTTAGATGGTCCTCATCACCAGAACCTGGTTTTTCTGGTTATGGTCCAAGTATTGGTAATCCAAGAACTGGTGAGCTAATAGCGGCAGATATTGTACAAGAATTTAATGCCATTAAAAGAGGTTACAACTATAGGAAAATTTGGGGGTGGACTCCAGAAAATGATCCGCTGGAACAATGGATAGTAAGTCTTACAATGCATGAAGTTGGCCATACAATTGGCTTAAGACATAACTTTACTGCCAGCTATCTTTGGGGACCAAAAGAAATACATGATGTAAGCATTACTGGGGATAGCACCATTGCATCCATAATGGATTATGATCCAATCAATATAGCTCCACCAGGAATGAAACAAGGAAAATATTTTCCGACAGTGCCAGGTGAGTATGATAGATGGGCAATTGAATTTGGGTATAGCCCAGAGCTATCTGACCAAGAAAGGGCAGAACTATTAGCTCTTTCAATTCTACCTCCTTATACATACGGAACTGATGGAGACACAATGTCTTCTCCAGGAAGAAACATAGACCCAAGAGCAAAAAGATACGATATGTCCAATGATGTTGTTACATATACTGCAGATAGATTTATCGTACTTGATAATAAAATTGCTGAGCTTAATGAAATTTTCTCTGATGAAGGCGAGAGCAAAAATGATTTTGCTGATACTTTCTATAGTTTAGTAAGAGACAAGGGAAGATTTATGGATGCAGTATCAAGGCAAGTAGGAGGCGTTTATGTAACTAAACTGGTAAATGGACAGGACAGCGTTAATGCCTATGAGCCTGTACCTTACGAAAAACAGAAAGCCGCAATGAATTTAATTATTAATAAATTCTTAGCAAATGGAGTATGGACCTTTGACCCAGCTATTCTTAAAAACCTACAAAGAGAGAAAAGAGCAACAGGATATTCCAGCACCGGAAATGAAGACCCTCAATTACATGAGATGGTAACAGGTATGCAGGCCCGAGTATTAGCAGCTCTTTTACATCCAGCTGTTATGACAAGATTGGTAGATTCTGCACAATATGGCAATACTTATATGCCTGAGGAAGTATTAAGCGATCTATTTAATGGTCT
>CEVX01170504.1_pt1 | contig 14462 bp, 12 predicted proteins | sample 356561 | NCBI WGS metagenome assembly CEVX01 (sample SAMEA2623886, study PRJEB7988) | marine metagenome | biome: marine biome (ENVO:00000447); feature: surface water layer (ENVO:00002042); material: "saline water (ENVO:00002010), including plankton (ENVO:xxxxxxxx)" | depth 5 m | reverse complement strand
TTTTAGACTCCTATGTCAGCAAATTTCTTATATCTTTCTCTTGTTAAGTCTTCTATAGAATGATGAGATAAACCTTTAAGCTCATCAAGAAAATATTTTTTCACATTCTGATAAGTTTTTTCGTGGTTTCTATGCGCTCCACCAATCGGTTCATCAATAATTAAATCAATGACATCGAGCTCTTTTAAACTTGATGCATCAAGCTTTAAAGCATCTGCTGCTTGTTCAGCATTTTTTGCCGTTCTCCAAAGAATTGAAGCGCATGCTTCTGGTGATGCAACAGAATAAATCGAATACTCTAACATTCCTATCTTGTCTGCTAGACCAATACCAAAGCCTCCTCCTGAGCCTCCTTCACCAATGACTAGATTGATAATAGGTGTTTTCAGATCAGACATAACTTCCAAACTTTTAGCTATTGCTTCATGTTGCCCTGTATGTTCAGCTTTAACCCCGGGGTATGCGCCAGGAGTATCTATTAGTGTAATTACAGGTAAAGTGAATTTTTCGGCTAGTTTCATCAATCTATTTGCCTTTCTAAAGCCTGATGGGTGAGGCATGCCAAAATTTCTACTGACTCTTTCTTCGGTTTCCCTGCCTTTTTCATGGCCTATGACAACAACTGGATAATTATCTAGAAAAGCAAATCCACCAACTATAGCCATATCATCATCATTAAGTCGATCCCCGTGGATTTCTTCAAATCCATTAAAAACATTTTCTAAATAATCTTTGGTATGTGGTCTATTAGGGTGTCTAGCAACAAGAACTTTCTGCCAAGAACTCAAATTTTTATATATTCTTTGAGTTTCTTGGTCTGCTTTATCTTCAAGTAATGCAATTTCTTCAGCAAGATTACTTGGTGCGGGTACAACTTTCTTTAATTCCTCTATTTTTTCAAGGCAAGTATAAATTGGTTGTTCAAAATCTAAGTATTGTTCCATTGCTAAATTAAAGTGTAATTATCTTCTCCAAAAATCTCATCAATTTTTTCGAACGTACTATCCTCTAGGGAAATCTTAAAGGTGTCAACTTTTATTTCACTTGAAATATTTAGTTCTTCATCTAACAAATTCAAAACAACTTCCAGGCCATTGGGATCATTTAAGTTTTTAATTTCCTGAAATTTTCCATTACCAAGCTGTTTTAATTCAGCTCTTGGAACATTAATCTTAATTTTAGATGTAACTAAGCTTCTTGCTATATCTATAGGCATAATATCTGATGCGCGTATTTTAATTCCCGCATCATCTAAATTGCCCCTTCTATAATCATCAGTAATAATATTTCCTTTTAGCATAACTACAGAATTCTCTTTGAAAAGCGCCTTCTTTAAGTCAAATAATTCAATCGGCACAGAAACATCCATTACTCCTGTTTCATCTGATACCTCTAGAAAAATAAATACACTGCTTCCTTTTTTAACAATACGTTTTTGATTAATTAGCACTGGGATAAACTTTTCATTATTTGAAGTCATAAGTTTTTTAATTGGAGTAAGTCTTGAAGAAAGGGTTTTTCTAAGCAAGGAAATTGGATGTTTGCTGTAATAGAAACCAAAAGACTCTAATTCCATTTTTAATTTTTCTGAATCAGAGAATTTATCTAACTTAAATCCAGAAAGCTCAATATCTTGAGGAGTATCAAACATATCAACGACTCCAGATTCTTTGGATTTAAACTTTTGATCTGATGCTTCAAGATAAGATTGTATAGAGCTTACTGCTTCATCCCTTGGGGATAGACAATCAAAAGCACCAGCTTTAGCCATACTTTTAAGAGATCTAATACCACCTTTTCTTAAATCTACTCTTGATGCAAGGTCCATCATGCTATTGAATGGTCCATTTTTTCTTTCTTCACAAATTTCATCAGCAAATTTTTTGCCTACACCTTTCAATGCCCCTAACCCATATTCAATTTCATTTTTTTCATTGACAATGAAACTAGAGAAAGAGGTATTAATACTCGGCGATAAAATTTCAACTTTCATCAATTCACAATCTTTTACATGAGGCTCCAATTTATCGGTTTTATCTTGTTCTGAAGACAATACGGCAGCTATAAAATGAGATGGATAGTGAGTTTTTAGATAAGCTGTTTGATAAGCTATCAAGGCATAAGCTGCTGAATGAGACTTGTTGAATCCATATCCAGCAAATGTTGCTATATTGGCAAAAATTTCCTCAGCTTTTTTCTTTGAGATATTGTTATTTTCACAACCTTTTACAAATACACTCTTTTCTTCTTCCATAACGTCAGCTTTCTTTTTTCCCATAGCTCTTCTTAAGTTATCCGCATCACCCAGAGAATATGAAGCAAGTACTTGAGCTGCTTCCATAACTTGCTCCTGGTATACAAAGACCCCATAAGTTTCATTAGTGATCTTTTTTAGTGAGGGGTGTTGATAGATAATACTTTCTCTTCCATTTTTTCTGTTTATATAATCACTAGCCATCCCCGACTCAAGTGGTCCCGGCCTAAACAAAGCTACTGCAGCAACAATGTCAGCAAAATTTTCTGGTTTCATTTTTTTGAGAACATCCTCGATCATGCCTCTCGACTCTAATTGAAAGAGCCCCTTTGTTTTTCCTAGACTCAATAATTTATAAACATTTGGGTCATCGTAAGGAATTTCTTTAAGCCTAAAGTCAGGATTAATTTTTTCAATAGACTGAACAGCATTATTTATTACTGTTAATGTTCTTAATCCAAGAAAATCAAATTTTACTAATCCAATGTCTTCAACATCATACATATCCAGTTGTGTAGCCATAGAATTAGTTTCAGCATCAAAATGCAATGGAGTGAATTCATGAATATCATTTGGCGCTATTACAACTCCTGCTGCATGTTTACCAATACTTCTTGCGCAGCCTTCTAATTTCAAAGAAAGGTCTAAAACTTCTGCGGCTTCTTCATTAGTCTTTCTTAGTTCTTGTAATTCTGGGGACTGATTCTCTGTTGAAGCTTTTGGGTCTTCTTCTACATTCATTACCTGCCCTAATTTAATTCCAGGCGTAAGTGGAATCATATTAGCTAACATATCTCCAAAACCATATGGCTTACCAAGTATTCTTGTTACATCTCTTATGACTCCTCTTGCTGCCATTGTTCCGGTAGTACCAATCTGGGCTACTGAATTTTCGCCATATTTCTTTTGAACATACTCAATTACCTTATCTCGACCTTCTATACAAAAATCTATATCAAAATCTGGTAAAGACATCCTTTCAGGATTAAGAAACCTTTCGAATAATAAGCCATGCACAAGTGGATCAAGTGTTGTTATTGATAAGACATAAGCAACAAGAGAGCCTGCTCCTGAACCTCTTCCTGGGCCAACAGGTATATTCTGTCCCTTAGCCCAACTTACAATATCCATTACAATGAGAAAGTACCCTGGATAACCTTTATCAATGATAATTTTAAGCTCTTTCTCAAGACGATCTCTATAAAGATCCTTATCAAGTTTTGTATTTTCTTTCAGAAAGTCTTCTAACTTATTTTTTGATATATCTTCTAGATACTCTGCTAATGATTTTTTATCTTCTATTTCATAAGAAGGTAAATAATATTGGTCCTCTTCTAATAAAACATTGCAAGATTTGGCAACTTCATTTGTATTGCTCAAGATATCTTCATCATGCATTAGCTGCATTTCTTTAATTGTTTTGAAAAATTGTTCAGATGAAACATTTGGATTATTAATCTCATCCTTCAGTAGTGTTGAATTATTTATTGATACTTTTGCCTGATGAGCAAGATGATCTTTTTGTGACAAGAATAAAACATCATTTAAGCCTACAACAGGAATTCCTTTTTTAAAGGCATGACTACATAACGTATTTGCTGCAGAACTATATCCACGCTTATCAAAACATGAAGCACCAATAAATAGATTATCTTTAAAACTTGATAAATAGCTTTCTACTTTTTTCTGTAATTCACTGGCATCGTCTTTACCACTTAGAAAATTAAGATGATTGCAAGCAGTCGGCATAATACAAATTAGATCATCTGAATTTGCAAGAATATCCTTTTCTAATAAGCATATTTTTCCTTTTGCTGATTCTGTAAATGCCTGAGTACTTAATTTGAATAAACTTTCTAAGCCTCTTTTATTTTTTGCTAATAAAACAACATTGGAATAAAGGTTTTGACTAATTTTAATATCAAAGTCTACACCGCATACTGGTTTAATGCCTTTTGAGATCGCGTAGTTATAAAATTTTACAAGACCAAAGAAAGAATTTTTATCTGTAAGAGCAACTGAGCCCATATTATTCTCTACCGCTTTATCAACTATTTGATTAGTTCTGGGCAGACCACTAGAAATACTAAAATGAGACTTAACTTGAAGATGGACGAATTTACCCATCATTAAATTTTAAAACTTTTTCGGTGAATATTTGATAGGCCATGCTCATTAATTGCCTTTTTATGCTCTTTAGTTGGGTAACCTTTGTTCTTTTCTAATAAATATTGCGGATATTTAACACTATAAAGCTTCATTAGCTCGTCTCTATAGTATTTTGCATATATCGATGCGGCTGCAATCTCCTGTTGGCTCTCATCTCCTTTTACTATTGATTGCGCATTATTAATACCATCAGGCACATAGAGTCCATCTATTAATATTGCTCCAGGTATGACGGGTAAATTATTGATAGCTCTCTTCATAGCAAGATGTGTTGCTTTTAATACATTAAGCTTATCTACTTCTGGTGGTGTTGCTATGCCAATGGATACATGAAAATTATTTTTTATGTATTTGTATAACTTTTCTCTTCGAGTATGGCTAATTTTTTTTGAATCTCTAAAAATAACGGAGGGTTTTTGATTGCCAAAACATACAGCAGCAGTAATAACTGGTCCAGCTAAACAGCCAACCCCAACCTCATCTACTCCCGTGATCCTCATATATCCTATTTGAAAATTTAGAAAAATCTGTGCTTACAATCTTTCTTTTTACTTCTTGCATAACCTCGATTTTCATCTCCAAATTATTCAAATTATTTTCTAAATCTTTTGCTATAGCTGCTTTAGTTGCTTGATGCTGAATTAATTCAGTGAAGATTTTTTTTCCAGCAAGTATATTTGGAATGCCAGCATATTCTGCTTTCATCATACTTTTATAAATTAAATAATTGAACCAGCTTGTTTTATAGATAATAGTAGTAGGAACTTCAGCTAACAAACCTTCCAATGTCGCTGTGCCAGAGCACATAACTGCTGCTCTAGCTTTTTTTAATATTGCAGATGCCTCTATTTGATGGCAGCTTATTTCGACTTCATCTTTTATGAAAGTTTCAACTAACTCTTTAGCAGACCTGTCATAAGCGGGAATTAGAGCAGTGTAATCATTTTTTTTATTAAATTCTCTAAACCCATCTATCATCACTGGCAAATTTTGCTTTATTTCTGAATCTCTACTTCCTGGCATCAGACAAATAGTATTCTCAACGTCTTCACCAAAGTATTTGTTTTCATCTTCTGCTAGAGGATGGCCAATATAAAAAGCTTTTTTCTTCACATTAGAGCAATAATCTAATTCAAATGGGAATAAACAAAGCATATAGTCTATAAACTTGAAATTTTTCATTCTTCCCGACCTCCAAGCCCACACTGAAGGACATACTACCTGCACTGTCGTTATACCATTTTCTTGGAGTGCTTTATGTATGCCTAAATTAAAATCAGGTGCATCAATGCCTATAAATAAATCTATCTTCTTATCCATAAAGTCATTGATTAGTTCTTTTTGAAATTTCTTTATACTTGAATAATTCATTATTGGATCAACAAAACCCATTATTTTTAATAATGATCTATCGTTAGAAATTTTATATTTATTAAGGTCACCATCACCTATGCCATGGACTGTGAATTCCGAGAATTTTTGTTCTAATGTATCAAGTATTTTTCTACCAAGAAGATCGCCTGAAGGTTCTGCAGAAACTATTCCTATTTTCAACTATCTTAATACTCCCCTTGAAGAGGATTTTATTGATTCTATAAAAATGTGAATATTTTCATCTTCTTCGCATTCATTAGAAATTTTTTCCAAGGCATCTTCTGATCTCAAACCTTCTCTGAAAAATATCTTATATGCTTTTTTAAGATTTGAAATCTGTTCTTTAGTGAATGACTTTCTTTCTAAGCCAATTGAATTAAGACCAGCCTGCTTTATTGGATTACCAGCTACTCGGGTAAATGCAGGCACATCCATAGTGATTATTGAGCCCATTCCAGTAAATGAATAGGATCCTAAGATACAAAATTGATGGACCAAGGTATAGCCGCCCAGAGTTATATAATCACCTAGACGAACATGACCAGCCAATGCTGAATTATCAACCAGTATATTGTTGTTTCCTAAAATACAATCATGAGCAATCATAACCCCCGGCATTATTAAATTTTTATTTCCTATTTTTGTATAACCAAGATCAGCGCCTGTGCCTCTATGAATTTTTGAGAATTCTCTAAAAACATTATTATCTCCAATTTCTAATGTTGCTCTTTCGCCTTTAAATTTTAAATCTGGAGTATCTTCACCAATCACCGCAAATGAGAAAAATTTATTTTCTTTTCCGATATTTGTTGGCCCTTTTATTACTACATGTGAATTAAGCTCGCATTTATCTCCAATACTAACTTCAGCTCCGATTACACAATAAGGCCCTATTGATGTCGATTTACTTATAACTGCAGTTTCATCAATTACTGCTGTAGGGTGAATATTACTCATCTAAACTTCCATCTGCACAAAGTATTTCTGCAGAACAAACCATTTCGTTACCTTTAAAAGCCTTAGAATCAAACTTCCAGATTTTTCTTTTATTAGCCAATAATTTTGTTTCAAATCTAAGGGTGTCTCCTGGCATAACTTTCTTTCTAAATCTTACTTTTTCAACCCCACATAATAAGTATACTGATTTTTCAGATGCTGCTTGCTTCATGATATGCGATCCTAAAATTCCACAAGTTTGAGCCATAGCTTCAATTATTATTACTCCAGGCATGATGGGAAAATTTGGAAAGTGTCCCTTGAAAAAAGATTCGCTTGGGGAAACAAATCGTTCTGCGATAACATGCTCCATACTTATTTCTGTAACTTTATCAATAAATAAAAATGGGTCTCTATGGGGCAGTAATTTTTTGATTTCTTCAGTATTCATCTTATTTCTTTAATTTTGCAGCAAATTTTAAAGAATCTTTATGCTTCTGAATTGGCATGACTCCACTATAGGCTCCTGGTTCTGTTAATGACTTAGTAACTAAAGTTTTTGCTAAAACAGTAACATTGTCAGTTATCTCTATATGATCTACTGTTCCCACCTGGCCACCAAATTTACAGTTTTTGCCGATTTTTACACTTCCTGCTATACCTACCATGCCAGCCATAGCTGTATTTTCTCCAATAGATACGTTATGCGCTATATGGATGTGATTATCCATTTTGACGCCATCTCCGATCTTAGTGTTGCCTAATGCCCCTCTATCGATTACAGAGTTTGCTCCCACCTCTACATTTGCTCCTATTTCTACTCCACCGAGATGCGCTATCTTTTCCCAACCATCACCATCTGGAGCAAAACCAAAACCATCACTACCGATGACTGATCCAGAATGGATTATAGAATTATCACCAATCTTTGTGCAGGAATAAATTGAAACGTTATCATGCAAGATGACGTTATCACCAATCATACAATTTCCATTGATTATTGTATTTTTGCCAATTTGGATACTCTTTCCTAAAACTGAATCCAATTGATTATTTTTTTTGTCATAACTTTCAAAAAATAATTGAGATGTTTTCGCATAAGCTAAATATGGATCGTCAACAAGAATAAAATTATCTGTTTGATTTACTTGTTCAGATAATTCTTTTGTTGTGATTACTGCTCCAGGATTTGAGCTTAACTTCGCAAGATATTGCTTGTCCTTTAAATAGCATACTCCTGTATTTGAGCATAAAGAAGAATCCTCTATTGAATTTATTACGAAACTTTCTTCCCCTAAAGTTTCACCGCCAATTGCTTTGGCTAACTTCTCAAGAGTAATTGATTCCATTAAGTAAGATTACTACTATTCAGACTTTTCTGCTAAAGATACGTCTAGTAAAGCAGTAACTTCATCAGTAATGTCTAAATCAGGATCAGCATAAAATAGAGCCTGAGGAGTGACCACCATATCCATATCTTTTGCATTAATTAGTTCACCAAGAATTCTCTGAAAATCTTCTGAAAGTGCTGCAATTACAGCCTGTTGCGTCTCTTGGGCTTTATTTTGCAATTTTTGCGTTAAAAATTGGATTTCGGTCTGCTTATCTTCAAGTTTTCCCTGCATATCAACTATCTGTTCATCAGAAAGTGTTTCTTGATTTTTCTGGAAATCATCAAGAATTGCCTGACCTTCGGTTTGTAGTAACTCAAGTCTTTCTCTATCTGCAATGAAATCTGCATCTTCGTCTAATTTCTTAAATTCGTCTTGTGCATATTGAGTGCTTAACATAGCTCTCTCTGCGTTTAAGACAAATGTACCTTCAGCAATTAATGAAGCTGAAAAGACTGCAAGCAGACTTGAAAGTAATAGATATTTAATTCTGTTCATAATAAATCCTTAAGTTTCGCTATTTTAGCCGACTTTTCGACAAGAATCGAGAGATTTTTTAGAACTTATTCCCAACAGTAAATTCAAATCTCTTTACTCTATCTAAAGGTCCATTATTGAAAGGAATAGCCACATAAACACTTATAGGCCCAAATGGGGTGATTGCGCTACCGCCAAGACCATAAGAACCTCTTAATTCTTTAAAATCTGGGGCAAAACATTCAGTTTGATATGCAGAGCAATTAGTAGAGAACACATTACCAAGATCAACAAAAACTGCTGTTCTGAACTGACTTTGATCCTCTATAAATGGAATCTTAAAAATAAGATTAAGACTTGTTTCTAAAATGACATTGCCCCCAATTGGTCTATTTATTCTATAAGATGCATATTGATTGTAATAAGGCGTATCAGGTTCTCCATCAAAATCGTTATCAATTAGAGGTGGGCAATAATCATCAGCAGATATATAGCCATAACAAGGGACTGGAGTTATTCTTGGTCCTAGACTATTAGCTTCATAACCTTTTACAGAATAAGGTCCACCTGCATAGAAATTTTCATAATATGGAGGTATTTCTGAATCGCCAAAGGCAGCTGTATAACCTATTCTTGATGCCGCTTTAAATACCAGATCTTCTCCTATAGGTAAAGGTTGGTAGTATTCATTTTTGTAATCTATTCTGAAGTAATTTAAGGTCGAGCCAGGTAAGGTTGTTTGTAGTTGGACTTGATTTAGATCCCCATCAGTTGGAAATAAACCTCTATTTAAAGTAGATCTAGTCCAATAACCTTGAAATTTTAAGGTATCAAATGTATCTCCTTCAGACTCAAGGAAATCAAGAATCTCTCTTGCTGCCATTCCCCCAGATTGTAGCTCTGTATGATCAAAACCAATATTAAATCCAAGTCTCTGAATTTCAGAAATAGGATACCCAAAAGTTACTGATAAACCATAACTCGATGTATTGTAATCAGTTATTCCAAATGATGAATAATCAAATTCTCTATAGTTGAGGGTATATCCTCTACTTACTCCATCAATTGTGTAATATGGGTTCTCATACTGTAAAAAGATATTTTTGGCATAATCACTAATCTGCGTTCCTATTCCTACAGTATTACCACTTCCTAAAAAGTTTTGCTGCTGAACATTGAAATTAAAAGAAAATCCAAATTGTGAATAACCAAAACCTCCAATAATATTTCCATATTGCTGTTCTTCAACTTCAAATATCACATCAACTTGATCTTCTTCCCCTGCAACTGGTACAGTCTCTACATTTACAGACTTAAAGAAGCCTGTTCTTTCCAATAAAAGTTTAGATTGTTCTATCGCTTGGTTTGATGCTGGAGCCCCTTCAAACTGTCTCATCTCTCTTCTAAGGACTTCATCAGTTGTAAAGTTGTTGCCTGAAAAAAGAATTCTTCTTGTATAGTTTTTTCTTCCTGGATTAAAAACAAAGGTGATATCAGCAGTTTTATTATCTTCATCAATTGTAGGAATTCCTTCTACCTCGGCAAAAGTGTAACCTTCGTTACCAAGAATGTTTGCATAAAATTCTTCATAACTGGTGATGAGAGACTCAGAGTAATAAGTATCTTCAGGAATATTGATAAAGCTCTCAAAGAATTCTCTATCTAGAGGCAATTCTCCAGATATTTTTATCTCTTTCAAACCATATCTATCGCCCTCACTAACAACTAAGGTTATAAATAGCTCCTCGAGATCTTCGCTGATTGAAACTTGAGATGAATCTAGTCTAAATTGTAAATAACCTCTATCTTTGTAGAAAGATTCTAAATTTTCTAAATCTGATTGTAGCTTTTCTTTTGTATACTTATTGTCATTGGTAAATATTGAAAGAATAGAACCTTCTGTTAGTTCAAAAACTCTCCTTATTTGAGCGTCTGTGAAAGACTCATTTCCAATTATTTCAATTGATGATATTGCAGTAGAAGAACCTTCATCAATATCTATATCTACTTCTACTCTATTTCTTGGTCTATCTTTCTGTTTAACTTCTACTGTTGCTCCATATCTGCCTTGTTGAGAATATTGTGCCTGTAAGCCCCTTGTAATTAGGTCTAATGTTGCTCTTTTCAATACAGAACCTTCTGAGACGCCCTCAGATCCAAGAGCTGCCAATAAAGCTTCAGTTTTAATTGCTGAATTGCCATCGATTCTTATTGAAGAGATAGTTGGTCTTTCTTTAACTGTCACATATAGAATATTCCCTTCTGCTCTTAATTGAATGTCATCAAATTGACCTGTAGAAAATAAAGTTCTTATTATTCGTTGATAATCAGTTTCATCAATCTTATCTCCAATAGTTACTGGAACAGTATCTAAAACGCTTCCAAGAGACACTCTTTGCAAACCCTCTATCCTTATGTCTTCAATCAGGACTGAAGAATGCATATAAAATGCTAGTGTTAGTAAGATTGTTGATATAAATTTCTTCAAAATAGCCTCATCACATCATTAATAACCACAAAAACAAATAAAGTCATTATTAGTAAATAACTTAGATTGAATAACAGTACTTTTAGTTTCAAACTTATTGGTGATCCTTTTACTTCCTCAACTAAGATAAACAATAATTGGCCCCCGTCAAGCATTGGTAATGGTAAAAGATTAAATGCTCCTAAACTAATATTCAATATTGCTAATAAAAGCAGGAAAGGAATTAAACCCTGACTGAGAGTATCTCCTGCAACTTTTGTAATCCCAACAGGCCCGCTAAGACTATCTAGACCCATACTTCCTGTAAAAGTTTTATATAGAAACTTAAATGTATTAACTACCCAAAAGATCGTTTGATTAACACCAAAACTCAATGAAGAAAGAAAATCATTTCTTTCAGGTGCTAGCTCTATGCCATATGACATTCCTTCACTTTTAGATGGCAAATTAACAGTGACTGTATTGTCATTTCTATTTACCAGTAAAGATAATTGTTTGCCGTATTCATTCAACAAATCTTTGGTTTGGTATATTGAGAAGGTTTTAATTGAATTGACTTCTAGAATAATATCTCCCTCTTTTAATCCAGCTAAATCTGCAGCACCCCCCTCAACTATGACTCCGATTCTTGGTGGATAATCAGCGGCTGGAGATAAAGAAAAATATGAAGATGGTGCCTGTTCTTGATTAAATTTTAGGTTTTCAACAACTTCAACAAGCTCAGTAGATTCCTGGCTCTCATAGTCAAAAAGACCTATCCTGACTTCGCCCGTTAAACCAGTTAAATCAAGCAGCTTTATTTCTAAATCTTGTGCATTGTTAATTGGATTATCATTTACAGATACAACCCTATACAACCTGCCATCATCAGATTTATTTATTTTTGCTGATACTAGGTCAGATTCTTTAGGCAAAAATAGACCAACAAGACTAAAAGTAAATAAAGCTAAGATAAAATTAAATATAGGGCCAGCCAAAATAACTAGTACTTTTTCAAAAGAGGGTCTATTAGCAAGCACATACTTTTTTTCTTCTGTCGTTAATTTATTGTAATTTTCAACATCGTTAGGATCATGGAAGGCTACATAACCTCCAAAAGGTATCATTGATAACGAGAATTTAACTCCATCTTTATTGGTCCAATTAAATAGATCTCGGCCAAAACCTATGCTGAATTTAAGTATTTTTATCTTAAAAAATCTTGCAACTGAATAATGTCCATATTCATGAAAAGTTACCAAGATCAAGAAAAGAATTAATGTTCCAATTAAATATGTCATTTTAAGTACTTTCTAAATATTCCAATATTTCACTTTGATTATGTTTTAAGTCCTCTAAACTTAAAATTTCTTTCTTTTCTATCTCAGGATAATGCTTGAAAATTAAATTATATATTTCTCCAAACTTAATTTCTCCTTGAAGATATCTTTTAACTGCAAAATCATTGATCGAAGCAAATATTAGCCCTCTATTACCTCCATTTCTCATAACATCTTTTGATATTTCTATTAATTTATCTCTATCTTTTGGAAAATTTGAAATAGTCAGCTTAATATCTTCTTCGAACATGTCTAAAGAAAAATTATTTTTTGCTTTAGCAGAATACTCACCTAATAAACCAAAGGATAAAGGTATTATCATGCTTGGTAGCGACATTTGAGCTTCAACTGAACCATCTTTTAGTTCCACCATTGAATGAATAATACTTTGTGGTTGAATCAATACTTCTAGTTTATCTGGATCAAGATCAAATAAATATTTTGCTTCAATTAGTTCAAAACATTTATTAACAAGTGTTGCTGAATCAATAGTAATTTTATCCCCCATGCTCCAATTTGGATGATCTAGGGCTTCCTCAGGTTCTTTATTTATTATCTCAGCAAGTGATTGACCAACAAAAGGTCCACCTGATGCAGTAATGAAGATTCTATCTATATCATTCTTTTCGATATTATTTAATGAGTTCATTAATGAATAGTGCTCTGAATCGATTGGGACTATCTCAGTTCCTGATATTTTTGAGGTATTTATTAAACTTTTGCCATAAACGACTAGGCTTTCTTTATTTGCTAATAAAAGCTTATTTCCAGATTCAGCGGCAAGAATAGTCAATTCGATACAGTCAAAAGAAGATATGGCTGAAAGATATATATCGCTATGTCTTGCCTTTAAATAGCCTATAACATCACTGATATTCTCAAAGACTTTTGTCTGAGTAGATAATTCTTTTTTAAATTGATTTGATGCAACCGAATCTGAAATGAATACGTACTCAGGATTAAACTCATTTACGATTTCTAGGGCTTTATCTATATTTGAATTACACACAAAAACATCAAAAGAGAATTGCCCTTTGTTTTGCCTAAGTATATCTAATGCTTGAGTACCAATTGAGCCAGTAAATCCAAATATAGATATACTTTTCATTTGCCAAATCTCCTCTGTCTTTCCCTGAATTCATCTAATATCTGAATAAAATCATTTTTTGAAAATTCTGGCCACAATTTGTCTGAAAAGAATAGTTCGCTGTATCCAATATTAGCTAATAAAAAGTTACTTAACCTTTTATCACCGCCTGTTCTGATAAAAATATCAACTTCTTGTTCTCCTATCTGTGTTGCCTTCAAAAAGTTTTCTTCATTTAACTCAATGTTATTTTCATTAATAGTTTTTGCAGCTTCCAGAATGTCAGAAATAGCTCCATAGTTTAAGGCTACTGTTAATCTAAGTTCTGTTAAATCTTTTGTCTCATTAATACACTTATCTATACCTTTTTGTGCTTTCTCTGGCAGATCGTCAAGGTTGCCAATGAAATCCAACTTTATGCCATTTTCTTTTATCTCCTTCAATTTTACGTCCACACCGAAGTTAATAAGATTCATTAAGGCATTTACTTCAAAATCATCTCTAGACCAATTTTCTGTTGAGAATGCATAAACTATAAGTCTTTCAATCTTAGATTTTTTTGCTGTTTTGACAGTTTCAATAAGCGAATCAATGCCTTTTCTATGTCCTGAAGGTGTTGGTAAATTATTTTTTTTTGCCCATCTCCTGTTTCCATCCATAATGATGGCCACTGTTTTAGGTTCAGGCATCAGATTGTAAGTAAATCCTTTTCCTTAGATTCAAGTGAGTCATCAACTGACTTTATGAATTTAGAAGTAATTTCTTGAATATCTTTTTCTGAGTCCGAAATGTCATCTTCAGTCAACTCTCCATCTTTTTCTAGGTTCTTCATTGCTGCTAAAGCATCTCTTCTTATATTTCTAATAGCTATTCTTCCATTCTCGGCTTCAACTTTAGCTTTTTTTGTTAAATCTATTCGAGATTCTTCTGTTAATGGAGGCATAATTATTCGAATAACATCTCCAGC
>CEVX01026828.1_pt1 | contig 14500 bp, 16 predicted proteins | sample 356561 | NCBI WGS metagenome assembly CEVX01 (sample SAMEA2623886, study PRJEB7988) | marine metagenome | biome: marine biome (ENVO:00000447); feature: surface water layer (ENVO:00002042); material: "saline water (ENVO:00002010), including plankton (ENVO:xxxxxxxx)" | depth 5 m | reverse complement strand
AAACTTACGAACATCTTTAAATAAAGACATTCCATTATTAAAGTTCTTAGGTAACCCCAATTTAAAAGTATCATAATCATTTGATGATGCAGCTGCTCTCATTTTTGATGCAGACATTCCAGATACACCTTCTGCATCTGGATCTCTTTCTCCAGCAGATACAACTTCTATATTGTCAAATCCATAGTAACCATGTCTACCTTCAACACCATTATATTTGTTTAGTAGTTTGTCAAACTCTGTAACTCTATCAGAACCAACAACCATCACAATTGCTTTATGTCCTTTATTGTGAAGTGTTACAGCAAGTTCAAATACATTTCTATTTCTACTTGTTGTTATATTCCTAGAATGTTTTGAGAACATCTTTTTCATATATGCAACTTTTTTCACGTATGGTAATGGATCTTTCTTTGGGTTTTCTGAATGGGATGCAAAGATATAATAAGGTGCGCCTGGATTACTCTTAGCGACAGATGCAACTTTATCTAATAACTTTTCATGTCCTATAGTTGGTGGATTGAATCTACCAAAAGTAAAGACAGCAGTATCTCCTCTAGCTTCTGCAATGTCTAAAAACTTCTTCATTGGTTTCCAACCTCTCTTGCTTTCTTCAATCTTTCTAGTTCTGCTTTCTTCAACTTAACAATTAATCTTTTTGCAATTTTTTTAATTGCACCAGACTTCTTTGAAACAATTTTATCATCTATTACTTGTCTTTGCATCATAGATAAATTTGCATATTCATTTGGTTGTAGACCAGCAAATTTTCTAATAATAATTTGTTTTGCAGCTTTATTTGCACGTTGTAAAATTTTTGAATCTGGAGCAAGTTTCTTTTTTGCTCTTGCAATCTTTGCTTGAACGGCTGGGTTCTTCATCATCTTTCTCATACGAATACCCATCTTACGTCTTTGAAGAACGCTCATCGCTTTTCTTTCTTCTAATTCGTACATTAACTCTTCATATGTTTTCATTTATCCCAAGCCTTTATTGCAGTAAAGTTATTAAAACTAAACTCCATTCTATCAACAAGTTTAACTGCATTACCAGAAATTCTATCTATTGCAACATATCCTTCTGGATTTGTTACTTTGAATCCGTTTGCAGTTTTGATAAAAGTGTTAGTTAACCCTTTAACAGTATTTAGTTTCTTTACAATTCCCATCTTTGCTTCTACTATATTATTTTGAAATGCGATCACATTTGTAAGATTGGAAGTATGTTTTTGCAATTCACGAGCTATTTCTTTCTTTTTATTCTCTAGTGCATCTTTTCTTGATTGTGTTTTCAATTTGTCAATTTGTTTTTGAAACGTATCTTCTACCCAACTTACATATCCTTGTGCATGAGATTTTGGATTTGATACAGGTTTACCCTGTCGTACTTTACTATTATTATATGTTTTCAAAGATGCACCAGATAGATTACCAGTAAATGTATTTTGTATATTTAAAAACTTACTTAACATAGATGAGTTTATTTTTTGGAACATAGAACCAGCATTTGATAATGACTTGGTAACTGATGCAGTTTCTTTTGCTGTCATTGTTGCTTTACCAGATACATCTTTATACGTTGCATCATCCATCCAAACACTTGATATAGATTTAAGACCACTTATGTTTGCACCAAAAGAAGCTTTCATATCCTGTAGATTATCTCCTGTATATGTTGTATGCCATACAACTCCTATCTTAGAACTTTTTATAACCTTACCTAAAGTGCTGTCAATAGAAACAGCGTAAACAATAGTGTTAGGCTGGAAAGTGTAATATGATATCCCCTCAATAGTTTCTTTCGATAAATCATTTGAGGTGTACATGAGATCTCCTTGTAGGACTCCTTTGATTCCAAGTTTTGAGAACTCTGCAAGTGCGACTTTGAATTTTGCATTTAAATCTCCAGATACATCTGCATCTACTTCTGCATTTGTCTTATATAATTTTGGATTAACATTGAATACTGATTTCTTTGCAACAAAGAATTTACCATCACTAGGATCTGTACCAGCAAAGATTGCAGGCGCACCATCCCATTTGACTGTCATATTGACTGATGATCTTGAAGAACCAGATAACATATCCCTTAGTGATTGAACAAAGTTGATTGCAGCTCTACCACCAGGCACACCAAAGTTTAGAATTTCATCTTCGATATGTTCTAGATGTAAATTCTTACCAGCCTTATCTTCAGTTAAAAAATTACTAAATTTAATCATTAGAAATTTACCTTTGGATTACCACCTGACACATCCATTTTCACCCCTAATAACTCTTGAACTTTATCTATACCAGATACTAATAAATTTTTGAATTTATTCCAAATAAAAAATAACATTTTTTTAAGTATATTTTTTAAAAAATTAATTCCACTCTTTACTCCAGATTTTACTTTGTCAAATAATCCTTCATTAATACATTCTGTTTGAGCATAATCATATGCTTCTTTAAATATACCTTTAGTAGCTGTCCAAGCACCCTTACCTGTACCAGCAGTTTTAAATGATATGTTAAATGAAGTTTGTGAAGCAACATAATCAACATATTTTTCATCTATTTTTACATAGTTAGATTTACCCTTTTCATCAAATTTTAAAATATAGTTTGCTTTTGGAAGAGGTTCTTTAAATTTTTGATTACCTGTCATAGCTTCACGAACAACCTCTCTATTAACTTCTTTTGTACTAAGAAGTTCTGATAATGCATTAGTAAGTTCTTTTTGGCCAATCAATCTATCTTTTACAAAATTTGTTAAATCATCATCAACTCCATTTTTAATTGCAGTTTTAAAATCATTAATTCTTTTTCCTGCTGGTAATTTAAACTTTACAAATTCTTTTTCTATTTTGTTTGTTAAAGATTTCCAAGATTCATCAAGTTTTTTAGATTTTATATTAGAAGGTAAATTATCATATGCAGCTGCAAGAGTAGCAAGAGTTTCAGCTTTTCCACCAGACATTAATTGTGAACCACCATATTTTTTTAAACTAATATGTTGATTACCAATATACATATCTGTTTTTGGAGTTCTTGTGGTTGCACCAGCTGATTTTCCTGTAGTTTTAATAAAGTAAGAATCCCATTTAGGATTCAATGTTGCACTATCTGAACCAAAGTGTTTCATAGTTCCTGTAGTGTTAAGAAATGAATTTTTAACAATTTCATTACCAACATCTAACCATTCGTCATACAAAGGTTTCCAGTTAGTTTCAGCTGAAGAAATTGATTGTTCTTTAGTTTGATTTAAAGATTTCATATTATATGCAACACATATAATATTTTCAAATTCAGCACCTTTTGGTACTTTTGCTTCTGATAAAGTTTTTTTATTAGACTCACAGATAGGTTGGAGTTGACGATAAAAATTTCTAGCCATGTTACACAGTTTCCATTTATACAAAAAGTTTATACTATTTATATAACATGATTATTCTACTGTGTCAACACTATCCTTTAAAAAATCTGGAATAGTACTATTTCCAAAAGGTCTAATCCTAGATATTTCTTTTGCAACTCTGTCTGCTTCTGTTTTAGAACGAAATGTTCTGACAACATCATTAGTTGGGTATTCAACTACATTCCAACCAGTACCATTTTCTTGTATAAAATATTCCACTTTTCTATACCTTGATGTCTGTGAATTTGTCATAGGTCTTACTCTTCCCAAGACCCAATCCGAAAGTTTTGTTATCAGAGTTCTCTTGTCCACTGTCTACTATATCCTTTTGTGCTTCTTGTTCACAATCATATAATTTCATTCTGGCTCTGTCTATACCAAGAATGAATCTTTTATTCATACTAGGATCATTATATCTATTCTTCAATTGTTTCACCATTATTTGATTTAAATCTTCTAGTTCCTCTGTAGAAATGAGTGCAAACATAAGGTCAGCCGTAGCAGGCAAACCAAAACTTTCTGATGTATCTTCCAACCCAATGTCGCTTGACGAAAATCCACTTCTAGTAGTTTGTGTCGCTGACATAATAGGAACAATATTTTCAACTGCAAGGCCCCTAAGTTCTTCTGCAATCGCTTTGATATAAAAGTAAGAACCAACATTTGCGTTTCCCTTAAATCTTGATGATGCACATATATTCAAATAATCAATAAAAATAATATCTGGTTTAAATGACTTCTTGAGTGCAAGTTCTTTTATCAAACTACGAAAGTGTCCAGTATGGGCAGACGCAGTTGGATATTCTTTGATAATTAACTTTCCATTGGTCTTTTTTTGTATTTTTGAAAGACGATCAGTAAACATTTTCTTAGGTAATTCATGCAATTCATCCATAGTTATATTCATTAGATTCGCATCAATTCTTTCTGCAATACGTTCTTCTGCCATCTCCATTGTTATGTACAAAACATTTTTACCTTGCATAAGTGTAGACGCAGCCATGTGACACATGAACAACGATTTACCCACACCAGTTCCAGCAAGTGCAATGTTTAGTGTTTTTTGTGGTAGTCCACCCTTAGTTATTTTGTTAAAATAATCAAGGTCAAACTCCATCCTTTCCTCTTTTTTATGGTAGAACTCAAATCGTTCTTTACCATTTTCGACATAATCATGTCCTACATTTTGGTCAAATGCAACTGCAAGTGCTTCTGTTAGAATACTTGGAATTGCTTCAGCAGTATGTTGTTTATCTTTTCCATCAATGATTTGTATACCACTAATGATTGCATTATATACTGCCTTGTCTTTACAAAACTTTTCTGTCGTATCAACTAGCCATTGCATATCAACATCATGTTTGTTTAGAGTTTCTATAATCTCTAATACTTTATTAAACTGTTCTTGGTTTAAATCTTTTCTATTATCTAATTCAATTGATAGTGTTTGTTTAGTAGGAAGATTACCATACTTTTCTATAAACTTATTTATCTCTTCAAATATAACACGATCATGCATATCAGAGTAATACTCTGGTTTTAGAAATGGTAAAACCTTACGTGCATAAGGTTCATTAGATATTAAGTTTGATAATGTTGTTCGTTCAATGTTTTGTTGAATTGACATATTGTAAGCTGTTATCCTCTAGTTGTTTTTCCATGATATCTATAAGTACATCACCAATTAGATTTTTAAATTCTAAATCTTCTTGTAATTCTTTTCCAGATATATCTTTTGAATATATCAGATCATAATGAAATGTCAAGGGCATTTCACCCTTATCAGTTTCTTTCTTTGCGAATTTTACCTTACCATATTTGTATATGATATCTTTATACTTACCAGTTGATTCTAAAAGTTGTATGCCTTGCCATTTATTATTCTCTTCTTCACTGGCTACAAACTTATAACATCTTGATATATCAAGTCTGCTCAGAACTACCATCTACAACTTCCTCAGCTTTATTTCCATACTTAAATTCTTTTGTTGCACACTCGTCTAACTGTTTCATAATATCTTCAGTAAAGAACCTAGTAGGATCATTATTTATTGTCTTACCAAATGTTTTTGAACCATCTGGTAATTCTATTCTTGTAGAAACAGATTTAAATATACCATACTTGAGTGCAAGGTCAAGTAATCCATAGTGTCTATCTAAACCTTTGGTATAGGTTAATCTTACATCAACCATTTTGTTTTCTACTGTAAGTCTTGATTTTGCATTTTTACAATGCACGATACTACCTATGACTTCAGTTCCATCTTTCTCTTTCTTCTTTGAAAGATATACAATAGATGAAGCTGCATACTTTAGTCCAGAACCACCACCCATTTCTTTTGTAGGAAACATAGAACCAACAACATCATAAGTATGATTAGTAACAACCATTGGTACTTTTGCACGACCAAGTTTCAAAGTTAATACACGAAATGCGGCTTTGAGAACTTGTGCTCGTGTCATATCTCTAGTTTCTTTTCCATCAGCAGTATCTTCTACTTCTTTCGTAGTAGATAACATACCAAGTGAATCTAAACATAACATAATAGGTTTTCTATCTGATTCACCTTGTTCTAATAACTTATCTAGTACACGAATAGCTTGTGTTCTAAATTCTTGTACAGTTGTTACAGGAACAATTACCATTCTGTTTGGATCAATACCTCTATCAATTACCATCTGTTTTGTAATTGCAGATTCTGATTCAAAGTATAAAACACCAGCTTCTGGATTTGCATCTAGAAAACTTTTGACCATACCCATGACAAAAAATGTTTTACCTGTTGCACTTTCACCAGCGATTGCAGTTATCTTGTTACTTGGTAATCCACCATAGATACTACCAGACAATAATGCATTAAAGATATAAGAACCAGAGTCAATAAATGAATCTACATCCCCTGCTTCTACACCATCTGAAACTAAAGCTGCATACTCATTACCAGTTGTTTTTACAATCTCTTTTAAAAAATCCATTTATATATCGTCCTTACGTCTATTTTCAGATCTAAACATTGAGAAACCGCCAGGATATCTAGACTCAAGTTTCGCAGTATTAATATCTATTAATTCTTCAATAGTTGTATCTAAAGCCAAACACCCTTGTGCTACATACCACATGATATCACCAAGTTCAGACCTAAGATGTTTAACTACATCATCATCTATTTCTTTACCTTGAAATACTACCTTCTTTACTATATCACTAAATTCACCACTTTCACCAGACAAACCTACACTTGCAGTTAAAAGTCTTGCTGGATTAACTCCTTGTTCTTCAATCCTATCAATTTCGTCTATAAAGTTTTTAGGACTTTTTGAAGCTTGACTCGTTACCTCATTAACGAACTCTTCATAATCTGTTAATAAATCACCTTCCATTAGAATCTCCAAATATTGTATTATGGGTTTTGTTTACTTTAACAAATGTTGTACACTTTGTCAAGTGTTTTATTTGTTTTGCACCAACATAAGTACAAGTAGATCTCAATCCACCAAGTATATGTTGTATGGTATCTTTAATAGGGCCTTTGTAAGGTATCATAACTTCTTTACCTTCACTTGCACGATAATCTTTTAACCCACCAAAATGTTTATCATTTGCAATCGTAGAACTCATTCCATAAAAATGAATCATTTGTCTTTTTTCAGTTTTTCTATGTGCTTCTTGACCTTCAACAAATAAAGGTGAACTCTTTTCGCCATTACCTTTTACTTGACTAGTAATATGTTCTGTAGAAATTATTTCTCCACCACCTTCATCATGTCCAGCTAACATACCCCCTAACATAACAAAATCTGCACCACCACCAAATGCTTTTGCAATATCACCACTTGTAGTACAACCACCATCTGCAATTATCTGACCACCTAACCCATGAGCGGCATCTGCACATTCTATAATTGCAGATAGTTGTGGATAACCAATTCCAGTATGAACTCTTGTTGTACAAACAGAACCAGGCCCTATACCAACCTTTATTATATCTGCACCATTTAATACTAGTTCTTGTGTCATATCGGCAGTTACAACATTACCAGCAATAATGACTAGTTCTGGATGATTAACTCTTATATTATATATAAAGTTACTAAACATTTCTGTGTAACCATTTGCAACATCAACACACAAATATTTTATTTTACCATCAGTAAGTTCATAAACATCTCTGAACTTTAGATATTCTTCTTCAGTTGCACCAATACACATTGCAACGTGTTCGGTTCTCATTGGATATATATCAAATGCATCTTGTCCTAATACATCTGCATCAAAATATTCAACTAATTCATTTGTATTATATGTTTTAACCAAACAACTAAACATTCTTTCTGAAGCTAAAATATCTGCAATCTCCATAGTACCTACACCATCCATATTAGATGCAATGATAGGTATTCCATAAAAACGTCTATCATGTCCTTTAGCATTTCTAAAGTCCATAGATCTGAATAAATTTACTTCTTTTCTTGATTTAAGAGTTGATCTTTTTGGTCTGATTAATACATCAGAAAAATCTAGTTTGGTATCTTCTTCTATAATCATTTTTACCTCATATTGTATATGTAATATTCTTTTTTATTAATTACAGTAGTATATATACCATCTATAGTTCTAAGATAATTTCTATATCTGCTAAACTCTATTTGTTTACCCCAACCAAGCCAATCTCTTATTTGTTTAGTGGAAACTTGTTTGTTCTTTTTTACATAATTTACTATGTCATTTTTTCTTTCACCTTCTTTGATAATTTTACAATTATCAAGTTGTTCTTGTAACATATTATTAAATGGTTTAATTCTATTATTCCAACTATGAACTTTTGAACAATGGTCTAAAGCAAATTGTGATTGTTTATTTCTAAAATCATTGTCATCTAACATTTTATTTAACAAATCTAACGATTGTGAAAAATCAGAAAAACCTATTTCCATTTTGTCACCAAATAGTTCACTTGTTTCTTTTCCTATTTCAAATACATAAGGAACACCATTACATAAACCATCTTGTGATGACATAGCCCAACGAGTTCCAGCATGAAAACCAACTCTACATTCAGAAAGTTTTTTCATATATTCATCTCTACTATCTGGGCCTTCAGTATCAAAATATGATTTATAATCTTCACCCAATTCGTGATTTAAATGTTTAAATGCATTTGCAGTTAACATAGAACAAAAAACTTTAAAGTCTTGTCTTTGAGATCTTAATTTTTTAATTACCTTTAAAAAAGGTTTCCAACCTCTATAATCATTTGGTCTATGATTAAATACTATTATTTTATCAGTATTAGTGTTTACTGTTTTAGATATTCTATCATCTTCTATACCAAGATATAAAGGTATCATAATATTTTTGAGTTTGTCAATTGTTTTTTGAGAGTAATGTTCTTCTGCTTCTTCTAATATTGCATCAATTTGTGTTTGTGTATTTAATCCACATTTTTTTACTTGTAACATTCCAGTAATATTATTATGATACATTGAAGTAGTAAGGCCAGGATTAAATTCTTTGGATTCAATCCAGTGAGAATAACAAACTATAGGAATATCTGTTCCATATAAATTAACTATATGGTTTCTAATATTTGATGCTTGTTCTGGTAGATGTGTCCATATTATATCTACTTCTGTTTTTCTAGTATCTAAAAATTGATTCCATGTAAAAACATCATAGTGACAACGCATAGTATTTGGAAAACTTGGTATCTTTATAATATGTTGTTGTGTATTTTCAAAATCTAATCTTTTTGTATAACTAGTTATTGGAATATGAAAAAATAAATCATCTCTTATTTTATTTAAAGATTTAATTACATTTTCCATAACCAATACATAAGAATCTTTATCTAAATTAGAAGCACACGTTACATTTGGTGCAACTAATATTTGATATATAGATTTACTCACTTTTGATAAATCAACATCATCATCTAAAAATTGTTGTAAACTCAATTTCTACCTCACAATGTCAATTTTATTCATAGTATCTTTGTTCCAAACCTCAAGTTCTTTACGAACTCTACCATCTGCAACAATATTATTATATCGTTTAGTTGCAAGTTTTTTCCACCATGTAATTACATTTTCAAGTTCAAACCTATCATAATTTTCTGCTTTTGTTAAGGTATTTGTTTTACCAAGTAATACATCTCTTGCATTTTCATATCCATATGTTGACATATAAAATCTTTTATTGGTTGTAACATCACTTGCCTTTGCAATTTCATTAGAAAAAAGTTCAAAGGCTTTAGTGTCATGTTCTTTAAGTGAAGATTTAATTATACCGACCATTTTAGTTTGCATCTTTAACTTTCTACTAGATGCACCTTTATGTATAAGTTCTTCACCACCATTCTTTTCAGTAAACCAATCTTTTAGTTCTGGATATATTTCTTCACCAAGTGTTAGTAAAAACTTGGACTCAGTATCACCCTTGTATCTTAAATACGGACGCATACCATCATACATAGATGTACCCTTGATATTACCATATAAAGATGTAGTTTCAAACAAACAAAACTCTGTATCATATTTGTTATTCAACATTCTACGAGTTGCATGGGAACAACAAATAGCTGCAAGTAGTTTACCACCCAAACAATTAAAACCAAATGGTTGTACAGGAACAATATTAAATCCCATAATTGCACGTTTGTTAAATATGTCAAGATCTGGAACACCACCAAGATAATCATTTCTTGGTTTAGAATTTATAAGAGGTGAACCATAACGAATAAATCCAGCTACAGTATTTGTATTTGTTTCCTTAACAACTACCTTTAATGTTTTGCCAGGATTTTCGTCTGGACTAAATGATGCAGTTTTTTCAAGTAAAGTATCAAATAACTTTGTAGGTATTTGTACCACTTCAAAATTCATATCTTCTGGATGCATATCAAAGTTTTGAAATAAGTCATCTTCCAAAGCCATGCCTGGTAATGGTGATGGTATATCTTTTACTCTTTCAATCTTTCTTGCACGAAAATAATCATCAATACGATTGAAGTCTTTGAAATAATTCATCAACTTTTGTGCTACATAAATTGCATCTTTACGTTCTAATATCAACTAAAGAAATCCTCAAGTGTGGTTTGCTTTCCATAAGAACGATCAATGTTCCAACCAATCTGATCCATAATAAAAGTCAGAGGTTCAACAAAGGCCTTCTCATACTGCATATCATAATCTAAATATTTGTGAATGTCAAGTTCTTTTGGTAATTTTGTAAAAAAAGATATAACATTAGATGACATAGGATTTGGTGTTCTTATGTTTATAAATTTAATCTTATCACCTTCTTGTATTAGAGGATATTTGTTTGTAAGTTTCTTTTGTCGTAGGAAGTGATTATATAATATTGCCCCTTTAGCATGGATTGGACAGCCCTTTTTAAATATTGCATGACCACTACTCCATTTACTCAAACCATTTACTGATCTTGGAAATGCAATCTCTTCTGGTGGAAGTTTCATAAACTCTTCACGAAACTCTTGAATAAAATCGTTTACATCTTTTTCAGTTCCACTCATAATAATCTTAACTGCTTCTCTCATCTTCTCACGACAAGGTGCAGGCGTAGATGACTTGACCATCTCCTGGCCCATAACTTTAAGTTGTGGTTCTTGATAACGAACACCCTCAACATCCCATGCGTTTAGAATATATCTTTTCTTTGCTGTCCAGATACCCTTGTCTGCAATCACTTCTCTTTTCATTTGCATCTTTTGGTCATATGCATTTACATAATCTGCAAGTTCTTGATAGGACTTTTCAATAAATGGTTCTATCTTTTCACTTGCAATCTTGTCTAGAAAGTTTACAATCCTCTGTGTATCACTACAGCCTTTGAATACATGATTTACGATCTCATCAAATCTGATATAAACAGAATCTGTATCTGATGCAATTACATAATCTTTATCTTTTGTTTTGAGAACATTATTGATGTACTCGTTTAGTTTTCTTTCGATCCATCTGATACTCAATTGACCAGAAGTTGTAATACCCTCTGCAATCATAAGTTCATAGTATCTAAACCATTCGTTACCAATCGCACCATAAGCAGAGTTTAGAGAAATCTTACGAGCCATCTGAATATTATTGAACCTAGATATATCTTTTAGATACTTTGGATCTTTTGTATCTTCATACTTTTGTTTTGCATCTAACATTTTCTTTTTGTAGATAGTACGATCATTATACATATCTTGCATCATCTTTGCAAGAAACCCTTGTTTATCTTTTCTGAACATTGCACCATTTGGAGTCAATGCATAGTTAGTTCCTTTGAAAGAATCCAAACCAGTTTTCTTTTTAACTAAATCATCAATAGGAGTTTTACCTAGATTGACAGTTTTGTTCACTAGTGTTTCTGGTGATATATTATACTGCATAATTAGATGTGGGTACAAACTGTTTAGGTCAAAAGATAATACCCATTTATGTTGTCCTACTTGAGGCTCTTTCACATATGCACCAATATACTTTTCAGACTTATTCTTTGTTGATGTTTTCTGTGGTATAACAATATTACTCTTACGTAAATGATTGTATATAAGAATATCCCAATACTTAACAGAGGTAAATGAATCAGACATATTAACTTTAGCCTCATATGTCATAGTCAATATAAGATCAATCAATTTCATCTTATCATCAATACGATCAACAAGTTCAACGTCTTGAATATTATAGTCTAAGAATGATTGATAATCTTTTGTATACCAATCACGAAATGTTTCGTATGGGTTTTCATCTTTACGTTCACCTAGTTCAACAAATGCAATATGATCTAGTCTGTATGACTCTTGTGCAGAATAAGTAAACTTACGATATAGTTGTAAATAATCTATCTCTTCAACACCAACAATATCATACACTTGATCTTTCTTACCAAAACCACTATTGACTAATCTGGAACTCACAATACCCCAAGGCGAAAGTTTACGAACTGCATCTTCACCAAGTATAGTATTAATACGATTACATATATATGGAATATCAAAAAACTCTGTGTTCCAACCAGTAATTATATCTGGATAGTCATGTTCCCACCAATTCAAAAATTGTGTAAGAAGTTCTCTTTCGTTTTGACAACGAATATACTTTACATCTTTTCTGTCATTATGATACTCATGTAAACCCCAAACAATAATCTTGCCAGTATCATGTTTCTTTATAGTAATAGACAACATTGGTTCTGCAGCTTGATCTGCATTTGGGAATCCATTCTCACACTCAACCTCAATATCAATCGTTACAATTCTAAGTAGAGATGTATCGTACTGTATTTGATTAGGATATGTTTCGGATATGTATGAATATGGAAACTGTGTCATACCACAAACTAAATGTGGTTGACTTTCATACAGCTGTACAAATTCTTTTGCTTCTTTGATTGTAAGAAACTTCATTGGATTGACATTACGACCATCCAATGTTTTCCAATTAGTTTCTTTTGTTACAGGAACAAATAGTGTAGGTTCATACTTTACTTTGAAGTTTGAACGAACACCATTCTCAACTGCACGAACTAGTAGATTGTTACCCCATTGAGCAACATGAGTATAAAATTTCATAATATAGTTATATCACTTTTTAGTGTAATTGTCAATCCATATCTTCAAATAAATTTTGTTGTGTAGATTCATCTACAAAATACTTATCTAACATTTCTATTTGATCATGGTATCTTGCAACTACATCAAGTTCTTTTTCTATCTCTTCAAGAACATCTGCATTTCCCTCACCACCAATTCCAGCTGCATTTCTAAAGTAGACTTCAACATTCATAGCGTGTTTTGCTATATGACCTTTTGCATGGTCTTTCATAGCTTTAATCATCTTATCTCTAAATTTCATAACGACTCCTAATCTAGTTTTTTCTTCCCTATATTATACTTTGTTTCCAATGTCCATTCATGTTTTTCTTTAAAAGAAATAACTTTGATTTGTGACAATGGTGCTTTTGGTTCACTATCACCAATTATTTCAACCAAACCCCAATCACTTAAAAGAGATGCAATAGAGTTTCGTCTAGATACATCATTCTCTGAAATGTTTGTACCTTTACCATCAAGTGCAAATAGTTCTTTAAAATGCACTATAAAATATCTACCTTGTTTGTGAAGTATATGACATGATTGATATAGTTTTCTCTCTTTACGAGATGCAACACCAATCCTAGATAATGTTTCACGAACCTTTAGAAAGTCATCTGGTTCTTTTAGTTTTACTTCTAGCATCTTATCTTGATGCCATTCAATATTGTTCATTTTCTTCCACCTTTACTCAAACTATTCTTGATAGTTTTTATCTGGTCATTACTAAGTATCTGAAGAGCAACTTTAGCCTTTTCATTACTATAACCATAATATTCTTTTATAAACTCCAAGTCTTTTATTTTACTACCTCGTACCCAAGGCGCAAACCTATTTTTAGGTCTAATAGTATTTAGTAAAAAATCATATTGTAGTTTATTTTCAAGGTGATGACGCATATTGATTTCATTCACAAACATAATTGTATCATTAAAGGGTGCAATACACTTATTAATGATATAAGGTGAATACTTCTTTTCCCACATAGGATCATCTGAATCCATCAGATTTTCCTTTGTTTGATTAATACTTTTTAGATACTCTTTAAGTTCATAACTCATTCTTTTATACCCATACGTTCCAAGTATTGTGGATATAAATCTGGATTTCCAGTGCCGCCAGTACCATCTGCTCCAAAATTACATCTTGCAACAATCAATAGAAACAGTATACTTCCATAAGCTATATATTTACTAAATTTAATAAATCCAACATACGCTTCTTCTGCTTGTTTCTGTGCAACTTCTTTTACATCATTACTCATTTGAACCTCACTTGTGACATTATCTCAATCATAAATGCAAGCATATTAATCTCTTGATCTGCAACAAAGGCTGACTTGTAAGAATAATCTGCAACTGCAAGAACCATATGTGGAACTGTATTGGGATCAATTTCATCATATAATGTATCATAAACTTTTCGATACATTCTTGATGGATCATTATCCAGATTATTTGCAACCCATTTACGTATGGATTTAAAATCTTTATCTTTTA
>CEVX01097204.1_pt1 | contig 14564 bp, 3 predicted proteins | sample 356561 | NCBI WGS metagenome assembly CEVX01 (sample SAMEA2623886, study PRJEB7988) | marine metagenome | biome: marine biome (ENVO:00000447); feature: surface water layer (ENVO:00002042); material: "saline water (ENVO:00002010), including plankton (ENVO:xxxxxxxx)" | depth 5 m | reverse complement strand
ATGAGAAGCTTTCCAATTTATGGGAGGCTTTTTTTGTTTAACTTTTTGTTCTTTGATGCATTTTATGTCGAAAATAGCAATAAAAATATCGGTAATTTTGTAATTTTATATAATCCGTAAATACGTTCATAATCAATAGCTTAAAAAAACATTTCTATTTAATTAAAATTCAATGTCAAATTTTGATATTGATGAGCGTCAGCTATGGTTTTTCTCAGCAGAAACAAATTGTAATTGATGAGGACTTTAGTGCAACTGAAATAAGATCAACGAAAGCGATACTTGCAATCGAAATCAACAAGGCAGTTAACGAAACATTAAATGGCTCATTAAATTTATATTTTCACGGTACTTCACCCACATCTTCAATTAGTCCAACTCAAGTAGCTTCATTTGTTGGAAGTGAAACGTTCAATCTTCAGGTCTTCTCCTCAACCGTCTCTGGTTTGACTAAGCAAACAACCTATTATTATAATTGGAAATTAGAATTGGATGATGCTGTTCTTCAAACAGGAGTTAATTCGTTTACAACCTTAGATGGATTTGCTGCATTACCTTTTCAGATGTATGAAATACCAGAGGTAGGATTAAAAGAAGGAGATAAAATTGGAAGAATTAAGTACGACGATGATGGTGTTCAATGGAAAAAGGTTCAAACCTTTTTTAAAACTACAATGGCTCTCAAAGAAAATGGAGAGTTACATGCATTTGGAAGAAATGCTAGAAATCTTATCCCTCAGATTGGAGGTCAACAAGGTAAAGGATCTGAAGTTGTTTACGAGCCAGCAGGAATAATAAAAGATCCTGGTAGCATTTGGAATGATATAGATTCCGATAATGATGGTTATTGGAATGTTGATGAAGATGTTGCAGGGACAAATAAAAATAGTAGTAGCAGTGTTCCACAAAATGATCAGGATAATGATTATTTCAGTGATGAATTTGAAACACTATTAGGAACAAATATAGAAGAAGCTGGAGGTTACGAGGATTGGATGAAATTCGAGAAATATGTGTATACAAAGCTCAACATGGATCAAAATTACATGAAATTCCATGATTTTGCATTCTCCAAAACAGTCGCTTTTGGTATTACGAAAGAAGACACAGACAATGATGGTTTAGAAGATAGAAAAATTTATGGTTGGGGATACGTTTACGGTGGTTTAGATGGTTATCCCTATATCATGGATCAAAATGGTGATAGCGCTGGAGGCAAAATACCAGCTGTAAATGTCGAAAAAAATATGGGATACGATATAGTATTTCATCAACCCACACAATTCCCGCTAAGCGGTTCGGATGCAAATAATGCACTCCGACAAGAAAGATGGGAAAAAATCGCAGTGTCAGATAATTTCTTAAATCCTAAATACCCAAATTTTAATAAGTTAGAAAATATTTATGATGCCACAGCAGCAGCGATAACAGTAAACGGAGATCTATATGTATGGGGTGTTGTTGAAGGGGTAATTATCTTTGAGTTTAAAAAATTAGGAGCTGACAGAAAATGGATCGATGTAACTGTTGGTGAAAATATTGTTGCTATCGATGAAAATGGTGATATGTTCTCTGTAATGGATTTAAACATCCCTACAAAACCTGAGACTTCAAATTTAGATAAAGATAATGATGGGACTTCTGATTCTGTTGATGATTTCCCATGGAATAAAAATTTCCAAACAGATACTGATGGCGATGGTCTTCCTAATAAAATTGAATTTGATTTAGGAACTAACGTTAACACAGCAGATACTGATGGTGACGGTGTAATTGATTCCGAAGATGCCTTTCCTTTATCGAGCAGTTATGAATTGTTGGTAAATGGCAATGTTATTAATGTTTCAGGATCTGAAATAAAAACCGATAACGACGATGATGGTTTACCAGCCAAGTATGATACAGGGAGCAATAACGGAATAACACTATCAGACTATAATCCAGACGCCGATAATGACGGAGCATTAGACGGTTTTGATGCTAGACCATTTGACTCAAATTATAAGAGAGATTCCGATAGGGATGGACTTACAGATGAAGAAGAGTGGGAAAGAAATTCAGATCCATATTTAAAGGATACTGATGCGGACGGCGTAAATGATAAACAAGACTTATTTCCTAGAATTTATGCTTACCAAAATGACACAGATGGAGATGGTCTTCCAGATAAATTAGAAGCTAAAAATTTTGATAAAAATGGTGTTCCTTCATCTTCTACTGTTTCAGACACAGATGGAGACGGGTTTATAGATTATATTGATAATCATAGTGAATATACACTTATCAATGAAGCTTATAATTCAACTACCGATGATCCATGGGAATTAATTTGGAGATTTATGGATTTGAGATATGATTGTAATGGTGATGGGATGATCACAGGTGAAGAGTGGATGGGAACAGATCCAGCTTGTGCAAACTTAATCAAAAGGGACCAATACCCTAATGATTCAGCAAAATCGATTGATAGTGACTGGGACGGCATAGATGACTCGATAGATCCAGATGATGATAATGATGGATTTTTGGATATCGTGGAGTTAGATTCAAGAATTAACACTAATCCATTAAAATGGAATAGTAAGCCGCAAGACGATGATAATGACAATATTCCAAATATTATGGAAGTTGAAGGATTCGTTTACAATGGAGAGGTAATCTACACACAAGGGACCAATCCAAATGATAGAGATTCTGATGGAGACTGGTCTGATGATGGCTGGGATGATTGGCCGCTTGACCCTGAACTTTCATGGGATACAGATAAGGATAAACTTGAAAATTGGGTTGAAATAGAATTTACAAAAACTTCTGCTACAGTCTCAGACACGGATCAAGATGGAGTTATTGATGGGGAAGATGCATTCCCTTTAGGAAAGTGGTCTACATCGTCCCCTACTTTTAATTTTGGAACTCTTGATACCGATGGAGATGGACTTTCAGATGAGTATGAGGATTATATGGGATATAATAAAAATTCTCAGGATACAGACGGAGATGGATATAAGGATTGTGAATGTGATTCTGAAAAATGGGTTAAATATACAGACCAAAATTACGGTTGGACTTGGTGGGAAAAAAACTGGAGACAATGTCAAGGATATGTTGAAGGGAATAATAATAATAATTGGGAATATGTAGCTGATGAGGACAGATGGCTTCCTGTCAATAGATGGAAAGCAGATGCACTACCTAACAACGCAAGTGAATGGCACGACTTTGATAAAGATGGGATTGGCGATAATTCGGATAAAGATATCGATAATGATGGTATACCAGAAAAATTAAAACTGGTAATAAAAGATTTTAATAAAAATGGTTTTGATACAGCTAAAATTAAAAATATTACTCTTACATATGCTAACATAAGTGCTCACACTCAGACTACCCAAACCCCATCAGATTATTCAATAAATTTATCTCAAAATGCTTCGGCAACCACATCCTCATATACATTGTGGGAATATACTTTTAGTGATACAAATTCAGTTACTACAAAAGATAGCAGCGGTGAGATTAAAGTTGATAACCCATATTTCAATGGTGCTTTTGAGGCTCAGATTGATGTTGAATTAACGAAAGGGAGCAACACATTTACTCAGAAATTTAAAATTTATAAAAGCTATAAGTACGCAAATCTTAGTAACACCTATTCTATCATTGAATTGACAAAAGGGAAAAGTTTTAAGAATTACGTAGATATAGGCATACAAATTGATGTTTTTCCTAGAAATGCAAACCAATCAATAAATTCAGATTTTGGTCACTGGGATTCAGTCTATGATTATAATAATAACGGAGTTTATGGTGAAGATGGAGAATTCGATTACAGACGAGAAGACCTGATTCCAAATTCAGAGGATTGGGATGATGATGGTGATGTTTTCATGGATTTTGATGAAATAAGATCAGGATCTGATCCATATGACTTTAGAAGTTACCCGGGAGGAGGTTTTGCGGATGATGATAATGATGGACTAACTAATAACTATGAAATCGAAAATGATACCGATCCTAATGATTGGGATACAGACGATGATGGAATAAGTGATGGTTATCGTTATCCTCGCCCAGTTGAGGAAGGAGATAATGCCTGGAAATGGAGACTTATTTATACAGTTCCAAGTACAACTGCAATTGTCGCGAATGGAGAAACTTTTCACATAGAATTTCTCTCTCATAATTTTAATAACACTGTTTCAAATACACACCAAAACTATCGAATTGAGAAAACAGTAACCGATAATAATACAACTGGATTACAACTTTTACAGTATTTTAAAGCACAACTTGATAGTTATGGTTATGTTGCCTATAACGTAAATAATGATGGGAGTTTTAGCAGAGAAAATTTTTCAACTTCGATAGATAATAATCGTCTAATTATTGTAGGGACTGACAATGATCTTAACTTTAATAAAAGAGGTTTTTCCTCTAAAATATATCAAGGAAAGATTTATTACCAAATGGAGATATTTAATTTTCCTTATCACCTAGGAAACTTAATTAGACCTAGACGAAGTACAATTGAGGATTGGCAGAAGGAAAGTTATTATATATATGAAGGTTTTGTTGTAGGAGGACCAGGTAGTAATCCTAAAATCATATATGATGAATTTCCACTTGATCCAAACCATTTTACGGATTTTGATGGTGATGGAATCTCAGATAATGAAGATGATGATGCTGATAATGACGGAGTCAATAACTTAAATGATAAACTAGCATTTGATCACAGGGCAAATGCCGATAGAGATAATGATGGTACTGGAGATTATTATGATTTAGATAATGATAATGACGGTTTCATGGACTTTGATGAAGTTTATTCTAATTCAGATCCTTATGATAGCTCTAGTACCCCTCAAGGTGGAGACTCTGATAATGATGGGATTTCTGATAATTATGAAACAAATGTTTTAAATAGTGATCCCAATGATTGGGATTCTGATAACGATGGAGCATCAGATGGTCCGAGTATTTTTTGGGAGAACAATGTTGTTTCTAATGGCCGGTGGCAAATTGTAGTTGAATTACCAAGTGTTACAGCTACTGCTAATGCAGGGGATATTTATTCGATGACATTTAGAGGCCATAATTGGAGCGGTCAGAATCCACCTCAAGGACAAGAAGTTATAATTAGTCTAACTTCATCTAACACTACAACGGGGAGCCAGATTCTCAATTACTTTAATACTCAGATAAACTCTACAGGTTCTGTAAAATTTGATAATGGAAGTCAAACGGAACAGTTAAATTCATATGTTTCAGGAAATAGACTTTTTATTCATGGTGCTAATAATGATAATGATGGAAATTTTGAATTTGATGCATTTAATACCGTTAAACACAATAATAAATTAATTTTAGTAAATAACACGTCAACAGTTCACTGGGATAAAGGTTATGTCTACAGAGAAAGAGGTAATAATGGTCATACCAAAATGAATGGTCAGGGGGGTTATTTTATGTGGCGATATGGTCAAAAGGTTGGGGACCCAAACCAAATGGTTTACTATGATAAATTCCCTAATGATGCTTCTGAAATTTTAGATCATGATGGTGATGGAATAGGCGATAATAGTGATAATGATATTGATGGTGACGGAGTTGCAAATAATGTTGATGGGCAGCCGTGGGATCCATTTTCATCAAAAGATACTGATAAAGATGGAAAAGGAGACTATTGGGATTTAAATGACGATAATGACGATTATCTAGATTTAGATGATCCTAATCCATTAAAATTTACGGATAGAAACACTGATGGAGATACTGATAATGACGGACTATCAGATGTTTATGAAGAGCTTGAAGGATTAAATCCGAATTTATGGGATTCTGATTTTGATGGCATGAGTGATGGGCCACAAGGATTTGCAAAATTTGGAGGTAATTATTTACCAAATGATGGTTCTGCTGATGATTCTGATAATGATGGATTTCTCAATCTTGATGAGGATATGTTTGGGAGTGATAAAAACAATGCAAGCAGTACTCCAACAGACACCGATGGCGATAAATATTCAGATGGCTACGAAGATTATTTTGGTCATAATAAAAACGATGCCTCCGACCCTAATCAAGATAGTTATCTCGATGCAGCTCGCCACTGGAAAGCATGTTGTAGTGGTATAAATCTTAGCCATTTTTACGGTTATTGGTTAGGTTATGAAAATAACACATGGGATGGAGATGGAGATGGCATATTATTTTCTAAGGATGACGATGACGATGGTAAAGGTTATAATGTTCCAAATATGAATAAAATTCCTAATGCTGATTTAATGATGTTCGATATGTTCCCAAAAGATCCAAATGAAATTTGGGACATGGATGGTGATGGAATTGGGGATAATGCAGATACTGATGATGATAATGATGGTGTTTCAGATATAGATGAACTCAAAGGGGTTCTTGTTTATGAAAGAATCCAAAGAAGTAATCCATTTTTAAAAGATTCTGATTTTGACGGCTATGATGATAAAATAGATCAAATTCCTTGGGATCAAAAAGAACAATATGACCTCGATGGAGATGGTATAGGGGACAATAACGACTGGGATGATGATGGTGATGGAGAAAGTGATAGTTGGGAAAAAGAAAATGGTACAGATCCTCAAAAAGCTGATACCGATGGAGATGGCTATTCTGACGGCCCACTAGCAATAGGTTTTGATAAGGTAGACGCGAGTGGAAATTGGATGGAGGTAATTTCTTTAAACGATACTTACACGAGTTCGAGTACTACTATAAGAGAAGGTAATTTTAGAATAGAAATTGAAGGAAGGGGAAATTGGCAAAATAGAAAAGATATCTTTTACAGGTATGAACCCTGGAATAGTGTAGGAAATAGGATAAGCTCTTCCAAATCAAACACAACTTTATCAACTGCTCAGGATATTTTAAATTTCCTTCAAAGTGAGATTAATGGGGTTACAATCCAGTATAGATCATATAACGACTGGAATAAAATGATTGATCACACACTTTCTGCAACTATATCAGGAACATCACTTATAATAAAAGGAACTGGGTCTATAAAGCCTGTTCATACCTGGTTGAATTGGTGGGGGAATGTAAAAATTAAATCCAGTATGGATTATTGGGGTGGTAAAGATCAATTCCCGCTTGATGAAAAGGAATGGGCTGACTTTGATAATGACAGAATTGGTGATAATGAGGATAATAACTGGGATTGGGATCAATTAACAAATGAAGAAGAGAGAGCGGCTGGCACAGATCCTACTTGGTGGGATACCGATGGTGATCGTCAAGATGACTTCTGGGATAAGGCACCGTTAAATAAATATGCAATTAATAATTTAGATGGAGATCAGTATCCTGATGAAGTATGGCAAGATCTTAATAATGATGGAAGAATTGATTTTTGGTGGAGACATTCTGATAATCCTGACTTTCAGGACGGGGTTTCACCAGTTATAGCTGATACAGATTTAGATGGAGATGGAATTAATAATGATCAAGAAACTATAACTGATAAATGGCTGTTTGATACCGATGGCGACGGTGTATCAGACTCACAAGATAAATTTCCAATGAATATTGATGAATGGGCTGATAATGACAATGATAAAATTGGTGATAATTCTGATCTTGATGATGATAACGATGGATATACCGATAAGGATGAATTTTTAAATAAAACAAATCACCTTAAAGCAAGTGAGTATCCATCTAACGATAATGATAATGATTTTGCTTCAGATCTTTATGAAGATGAAATAAATACTGATAAATATAATCCTAATACTGATGGTGATTTGGATGAAAATGGAAACCCTGTAAAAGATGGTAAAGATCCATTCCCTTTAAACCCAGCAGAATGGTCTGATATTGACGGCGATGGAATTGGTGATAATACCGATAGAGATGATGATGGTGATGGAATGCCTGATAAGCTGGAAATTTTTGTTGCAGCTAAATCTGGAGTTAATCCGTTTAGCAATCTTAATCCAAAAGTTTACGATAATTTCTATGAGGATAATGATGCGGATGGTTTGCCTACTCTTTTAGAACAACTTATATCTGAAGCTTTCCATAATGCAATGAATAACAATGAGAATGGTGTAAGAGATATTCTTTCTCAAAAAACATATAATTCTTATAAAATACTTGATTGTTTTAATGGGAATTGCAATGATATAACTCAATACCTGGACAGATCATTCACTAATTTAGCTGATTTTTTCAAGCAATATGATATCCCTTCTGATTTTCAATCAAATTTCCAAATTCAAATTGATACACATCAGGGTATAAAGAATAATAATTATTTTGATGTAGACGGAGATGGTGTTCCAAATATAAATGACATGGACTCTGATAATGATGGAGTTATAGATTCTTTAGATGAGGCAATTTTTGATCCGACTCTAAGTTTTACATATGAAACTGACCAAAATGGCAATCAAGTTGTTGTTGATACACTTGCTATTTCATTTGTAGATACTGATTATGATTTCATTGGAGATTTGACAGACGGTGATAAAGATAACGATGGAATTGATAATGATAGAGAAAAAGAGAGAGGAACACTTGAGCTTATTGCTGATACCGATGGTGATGGAGTTAATGATGCTCTTGATTTTTATCCTAACAATAAAAATTTAAAAAATCAGTCTGACATAGATAACTATATTACTCTAAATCAAATCGGGACTGGAAATAAATGGAAGAAAGTAACGGCCTGGAATGCTGGACAAATTGGGACTTCTTACGCTGCAATAGATCAAAACGATGAAATTCATGTGTGGGGACTTAATTATGGATCACTTCCTGTTAGTAAAAAAGTTGATCCTGAAGATAGTGCATCTAAAACTGCATACGAATTATGGTATGAGGGGGCAAATTATGGATATACAATCCAAGAAGATAATATAGAAAAAGCTGATTTGACCGACTTTGAAGGAAAGCCTTTGAAATTTAAAGATATTGATCTTGGATTAAATTTTGGTGTCGCAATTACTACTAGTGGTGATTTTTGGTCATGGGGACGAAACTTAAGTTCCCAACTTGGAAATGGTCAAAATGAAACATTCAGTCAAAAATCCAATGATAAAACAAAATGGCAAAAACCAGAGATAAAACCAGAAATATATTTAGGTGAGTTAGTCAGTGTTTCTGCAGGAGACCAGCAGACTGCTATTGTTAATGTGAATAGTAAAATGAAACTTTTTGGTTCTAATGACCAAGGGCAATTAGGTTTAGGAGCCCCCGTATACAATAAGCCGGGTGATATTACGTCCAGTTGGGGAGATATTCTTCAAACATCTGATCTTAAGCAAGTGCGAGTTACAAAGACAGAAACTCAAATTTTGGATAAAAACGGCTACATGTATTCTTTTGGAGATAATGATTATGGCCAACTTGGTAGAAATGGAAGACTCTTAAAAGCTGAAAATTATATTCTTGATAAAATTGAAACTAATCCAAATTCTGGAAGCTGGAAAGAGATTTATGCTATTTCTAAACATGTATATGCTTTTAATGAATCTGGAGATTTATATGTGTGGGGAAAAAATGATAAGTATGCATTGGGTCTTGGTATAGATTATAACGACAAAGATTTTATTAGTACGCCTACGAAAGTAGAAGGGGTATCATTATCAACCATTAAGGGTGGTTCAAATGAAAACGAGCCTACTCAATTTTCACCTGTAAATGGTGGATTTGTATATATTAAAAATAATGGAGAATTATGGGGAGCAGGAGCCAATTTTTATACAGGTAAATGGTTTCCACTTTCTCAACCAAGAAGAATTGGTGTAAAAAATGATTGGAAAAAGCTTCATGACTTTTTGGGGAGTGAAAAAAATATAATTTTAGAGGATAATGAAAATACAATCTGGGGGGCTGGAACAAATGAGTTTTTAACTCTAACCTCTGATCCTTGTCCTGAACCAAGAGTTGAAAGATGGGAAGTAGAGGTAAATCATAATTTAGTTGCCCAGAAATTTAATGTTTCAATTTCAGCTACTACTGGTCAAGCATCAATTACAATTAATGTTGGAGACCAAGTTTTAAGCGCTAGTGTTAGTAGCTCTTCTGCAACTACTAGTGCTGTGTTCTCTTTATTTACTGACTTTAACAGTAAAACTAATTTTACTAACAGTTATGTAGTGACTCCAACTCAAAGTAACGGAATAGGAACTTTATCTTTTGGGGCTATAAATCATTCGAAAGATGATGTTTCTTTTTCAATAACTAATAAATCATCTAACTTTAGCGGAGGAACAGTTACAATTACTCATACAACAGGTGGAAGTACTGGGCAAGCCTCCTATACATTATTTTTGGATGGGACTCAAATTGAAGTAAGTCATACTCCTGAAGCAACAGATAATACAAATAAAGCGAGTGCTGCTGTAATACAAAAACTATTAAAAGCAATATCTAGTAATACTGAAATTAATCCATCATTATATTATTCATCAATTTCTAAAGAGTCATCTAAAAAATTGATTATTGAAAGAATCGATTTTAAGTCATTTAATGTTAATGGTTCTCCAAAAAATTCACTCACATCTTCAAGTACAATTGTTTCAACTAAAACTCAAACTCCAGTTGAAGTTAATTGTAATGAAGATGAAAGATTCATAAATAATTTAGTTCAAATATTCACTCCATCAGAAATTCAAAAATATGGTCAATTTGATAAAATAAGTTTGGGTGATAAGCACGTTGTTGCTTTGACAAAATCCGGGACAGTACTTACTTGGGGATCAAATGATGAAGGACAAATGGGGATTGGACAAAAATCATTTGAACCTAAAGGAGAACCAACAAGCATTGACTTTAACATAGGAAACAAAAAGATCATCAAAATAGATGCCTCTGCTAGTGTAAGTTTTGCTATAGATGAGGACTATAATATGTATGCTTGGGGAGATAATGACCTTGGAACTTTAGGAATTGGAAATAATACAGACCAAATTTCACCTACTTTGGTTGTTAATACTACAACAAAGTGGTTTACAAATGATAGTGGTGTCAAACAAGGTACACCTCAAAGACAGTGGAGAGAAAATTTGGGAGGATATAGATTTCAAATAGCACTAGATAATAAAGGTGATCTTTGGGGATGGGGATATCAAAAACTTGGTAATCTAGGTGCATTAGGTTCAGTTACAAGCGATGCTGTTGAGTTAAAATCGGAGATGGGTGAAGTTTCTGGTCTAGTCTCCACAAGTTTAGATGGGGAGTTTATAGTTGCAAGTAAAACTCTAGTAAATTACCTGGATACAAAAGCTAACTTTGAATATGGTTGGGGCAATTCCAATTCAATGATGAAAAGCTCCAATTCATCAAAAATTAGCTTTAAAGCTAATCAAAAACAGTCAGTTGCAGGAACAATTCAAAAAAGTTCACCATTTACATACAAAGGTTACAATGAAGGTAATACCAAAAAAAATGTAGGGAAATGGAAAGTAAAGAAGACTAAAAAAGTTTCAAAAAGCGAAGTTTCAGCTTCAACTCAGATTAAGCATTTGGATGATGCGCAGTATCAGGGTGCAGTTGATCTCGATTTTGAAATTGTTGATGTTAATGAAGCACCTACCGATATCCAATTATTAGATATTGGTTCAAAATCTACCAGAAAAGGGGAAGAAATGATATCTAATATCACTTTAGTTGATCCAGATTTTGACGATATTTTAACTGTAATAATCTCTCCCTCTTCTCCTAATTCAGATAAGTTTTCGATAAAAAATCAAAAATTATATTTTGATCATAGAACTGCTAAATCTACTCAACCTTATATTGTTATTCTTCAAGCTAAAGATTGGGAAGAGTTAGCTTATGAAGAGCAATTTGAAATATTAATAGGTGAAGATGGATCAATTTCAATTGAAGAAGTTAATCAAGTTAACGACTTTTATCAGAATACTATAATAGATGCAGATGGCGATGGATTTACAGATGATGAGGAACTTATGATAGGAACAGATCCTTTTGACTTTAGGGATTATCCTATTGATTTAGATAAAGACGGAATTCTTGATTTTTATGATGGTGATATTGATAATGATGGATATTTAAATGAAAATGACGCCTTTCCATCTGATCAACAGGAATGGTTAGATTCTGATAATGATGGATTAGGAAATAATTCAGATCCTGATGATGATAACGATGGTGTCCCAGACTTAGGGGTAAATTGGAGAGAAAGCTATTTAATCCAAGACTTATTTCCAAACGATCCTAACGAGTCTTCTGACTTTGATAGAGATGGAGTAGGCGATAATGCTGATCTCGATGACGATAATGACGGTTTTAACGATGATATTGATGCATTCCCTAATAATTATCTAGAATGGTTAGATAGTGATGGGGATGGAATTGGAGATAATTCAGACTCTGATAATGATAATGATGGTTTCACTGATTTTGACGAAAATTTCCTTGGTACTGATCCTTTAGATCCGAATAGTTTCCCTCCTGATTTAGATTCTGATTTAGTTCCTGATGTCCTAGATAGTGATATCGATGGTGATAATATTCCGAACGATTTAGATAATGCACCATTGATATATAATCCAAATCAAGAGTATATTGAAGGGGATGACAATTTTATTCAGATAGAACTTCCAGATTTCTTTACGCCCAATGGTGATGGAGTAAATGATAGTTGGATTATTGGAGAGATCCAGAGATATCCAAATAATCAGGTATGGGTTTATGATGTATCTGGAAATATTGTATTTAATAAAGTTAATTACAATAATACTTGGCAGGGCAATAATAATGGTATAATGTTACCCTCTGCAAGCTATTTATATATGATTGACCTAGATGGAGATGGGTCAATTGATTATGAAGGTTGGATGTTTATTACTAGATAAGGAGTATTTAGTTTGTATAAATACTTAATAAATATCACGTTTTTTCTTTCATCTTATTTAATGCTATCACAGGATGATCCGTTCCTAAGTTTTTATAAAGATCAAATGAGTATTATTAACCCAGCTTTTGCAGGTATAGAGCATAATTATTCATTAACTTTTAATTCAAGAAATCAGTGGGTTTCTATTGAAAACTCCCCAAGCACCCAGTTCTTTTCTATTTCTTCTAAAAGAGAAAAAAATATTGGGCTAGGTCTTTCATTTGTCTCAAATAAAGCTTTTATAGAGTCTAGAACAATGAGCTATATTGACTTTTCTTATAGACTTCAAATAACTTCAGAGACAAATCTATTTCTTGGTTTAAAACCAGGTGGAGTATTTTTTGACGCTAATTTTAATAATCTAGGTCCAAATAGTGATCCTGCCCTTAGGAATTTTTCAAAGTTTAATCCTAATCTTGGAGTAGGTTTTCTTCTTCAATCAAATAAAGTTTGGATAGCATTTTCCGTTCCAAGGATGTTTAATTCTTCAGAGGATCAAATTTTTAATACATATTCAAATAATAATAATGTTTTTGCAGGCTTTGGAATTAATATAAATATAAAAGATGATATTATTTTGAAGCCAGGACTTTTATCTAGGTTTTCAGGATCTGAAGCTGTTGCAGATTTATCAACTATTGTAAATATATTCAACAGGTTTGAATTTGGAATTAATTATAGAACTAATAATTCTTTAAGTGGTTTATTTTCCGTAAATATTAAAAACTTTAGAGTAGGATATGCCTATGAAACTTCTGTGAATAAAAATGGGTTAAATATAAACTTGAATACACATGAGATTCTATTAACTATAAATATTAGCAAAGGCGAAAAGGTTTCTGAGATTTCAGAGGATAACGAATAGAATAAATTATTCGTTAGAACAAGAACACTCTTCTTTACCAAGAGCTTTTGCTCTTTCTAAAGTAACTTTCATCACTTTACCTTTATTTTGATTACAGTCTCTAAAAAAATCAGAGCAAGGAAATTTATAATAACATTTTAAGTTAGGGTTGCTACATGTATAAACAAATTTTTGAGTTTCTTTCGAAGAATTGTCTAAACCATATGACGTTAAAATTAAACCTAATAAAACAAGTGAAATAATATATTTCATGTATATTTTTTTATAAAAGTACCAAAAACTTGAATTAGTATCAGATAAAAATTGATTTTTTTGACCACCTTATATTAAAAATGTTTTTAAAAAGAATGTTTTCTATGAAATTAGAAAAATATGATGATAAAAAAATCATACTTTCTTCAAGTAAGAATCTCGAATCATTTTCGCTGTTTGATAACCAGACTTGTGACTCCAGCCAGGGGGATAAAAAACATAGCGTAATTTATTTAAAATACCTGGAGCATTTATTACGTCATGGGTAAGATGAATAATTTCACCAAAATAGACATGAATGAAATTTCCGGAGTTAATAGGTCTAGTAATTCCATAGTCAATATCTAAATCTGGATTTTCCTCTTGATAAGTTCCAAAGATCCGATCCCAAATATTTAAAAGATTACAATAATTCGTATCTAAGTATAAAGGGTTCCTGGCATGATGTACTCTGTGATGTGAGGGAGTGAGGATAATTTTATTTAAAAAACCAAAACGGGCATCTTTTATTAAATTTTCACCAACATGGATGAAGGCACC
>CEVX01039532.1_pt1 | contig 14613 bp, 19 predicted proteins | sample 356561 | NCBI WGS metagenome assembly CEVX01 (sample SAMEA2623886, study PRJEB7988) | marine metagenome | biome: marine biome (ENVO:00000447); feature: surface water layer (ENVO:00002042); material: "saline water (ENVO:00002010), including plankton (ENVO:xxxxxxxx)" | depth 5 m | reverse complement strand
CTAAAAATGTTGTTAATAACATGGCAATCATAACATAAATAGTATATAAGAAAATACCATGTATACTGTTATTTTGTATACTATGTAATGGTAATACACACGCCAAACAATTAATTATAGTTAATAGATTATCATACAAAATTGTATAATGTATACTTGCTAAAACTAAAAATATATTTAACCAAGCTATCATTGGTGAATTAAATAATTCATACTCGGGTTCTCGATGTTGAATTTGTCGAGTTTCATTGGTAGGTATCACTTCTAACGCGGTCGGTCTTTCTTCTTCATGATTTATTCCTATAATGGGAGTTCCATCAGGTTGTATAATTTCATTATAGTACATAAAAGAATAAATCGTGTTTCTTTTATGTATATTAATATTAGATGTAAAGGTAGATGTTATCTATGTAATAACCCACTTAATCCCTATGTAAAAAGTAATAATTGGCAGGTAAGAAATTTAGTTAGACAATATAGGAAAAACGTATCACCATTATATTGTTACAATAACACAACTTTCTATAAAATTTATAAATTAAAAGCTCAAAGACTTTGTTATAGTTGTTTTAAACTCGAACGACAAAAAATTACACCGGAACAACTTCGTAAACGAGAATGCGGACAATATAATTATTTTAATAAAATACCTTCTTTATCCGATAAAGATATTATCGTATGGTTCCAAAAACTATGTAAATACATCGATAAAAAAAAATAAAGAATACATTTAAAAAATATATAAGTAAGTAATAGTATGTGTGACTCAGTATCAGGTCCAAACACAGGGGCAGCAATCTCTTTAAATGCTATAGGAAAACAAGATACTTACCTTATAGAAAATGATACAGAAAAGTCATTCTTTAAATACAAATTAAAACAACATTCGGATTTTAGAAAGTTTCATAAAAGCACTAAAGTTATAAAACCGGGCGATGCTTCACCGTCTTGGCCTTTTAACAGGGTGGTCAAAGTGACCCTAAACCCAAGAAATATGGGTGATCTTCTATCTAACATGTATATATCATTAACTTTACCTGCACTAACACAAACTACCCCGCAACACTATAACTATGCAGATCAGGTCGGAAGACATTTATTTAAATCCATAACAATGCGAGTCGATGAAATGATAGTTGAAAAGTTTCACGCAGATTGGGGTATTATTTACGATGAATTATATCTCGATGAATCTGAAAAGAGAACCAAAAGATATACCGTAAATAGAAATGTTGCTGAAGATACGTCTATAGGAAACATTTCTTTATCGACAAAAACATCTAAACTTTTTATACCTATACCATTTTTCTTTTCTCGAAAATACGAAAGTGATGAGTACGAAACAAACAAACCAAATAGACCTTATTTCCCGTTATGTGCCATACATAAACAAAAAATCGAATTCGAAATTGAGTTTAACCCACAATCATTTTTCACGGATGATCCAAATATTATATCGTTAGACTCTTTCGATATAGTCACCGAAGAAATAACCATAGATAAAAGTGAGAAAGTTTACATGAAAAATAATAAATACAATTTTATAACGGATGTTGTTAAGAAACATCCAATATTAGAAATAAACCCGGGCGAAGTTGATAAAAAAATTGAAATTGTTGCAAATACACCTGTAAAAACACTAAACTGGTTTATCAGAAAAGAAAAGTTTGAAGATGAAACTATAGCTCGAGAATCGACTCAAGATAATACAACTACAGATGGTTTATATACTTTTCATAATAGGTTTAATATGTCCACGCAGGATACGTACAGTATATTAAATGAATTCTATTACCCACCCATGTATTCCGCTAAAATACACGTTAACGGTGAAAATGTACCCAATATTCAAGATAGCGACCATAAATATTTTAAATACATCGTTCCCTTTACGAGTCGTTTATCTAGACCGTTTAAAAATATATACACATATGCATTCTCGATGAATCCGATTAATGTGGAGCCATCGGGAAGTCTGGATTTTACACAATTGCGTTCAAATAGAACTACGTTAGATGTAAAAATGGTACCTAATCTTACAGAAACATATAACCTTCACATGTATTACGTTGGTTATCAAACATTTACTTTTGAAAATGGTTTCATGACACTTGCTTATTAAACAATTGTTTTTTATGTTCTTTTATGTAATCAATAATCTTATTTTTTATACACCATCTAATAAAATTTAACTGCGCAACAGTTGTACTAATTTTATTATTTGTACCCGGTACAGTATAATCTATTTTAGATGATCGACAAAATGGATCAAATAATTTTTTACTGTACCCATCTAAACTAGATTTATAAGAACAATGAACACTAAAAATTTTACCATCACCCGTTTTATAAGATAAATTGTTTTTCTTAGAATAGTTTGTTATAAACCATTCGAGATTACGTAAAGATATACCACCGGATTTATTTAATATTTGGTTAAGAATATCTCTATTATTTTCCTGTTCATAAAAAGTGTCTATAGAATGTAATAATATAGTCGATTTATTCATATTCTATAAACATGTACCTAAAACTTTAAACTATTTTTATAAAAAATCAAAGGGATTATCTTCCATCTTGTTCATTGATTTATCTTCAATGTAAGTTTTAAGATTAGTTAATACGATCTTACTTGTATCTTGACCGTTAACGAGTGATGTATTTTGATTTTTATGATTACTACAATAATCACCACACCCCTCCTGTTTAGGAGCCATACAATAGCAACCGGGTGTATAAATACCTTTTTTAGTATTCCCACCTTTTATACCTCGACATATAGGATCGTGATCTAAAAAATCTCGTATAGTATTGAAAGGTATTTTAGTCGCTATTGACCATGATTCTAAAGTGTTGTAAATAATAAAGTTAGACCGCTTTTCTATATCATGTTTAATCTGTTTCGATGTGTTAAAAGTTAATGCATCGCATATAACATTTTCATGATACGTGTTATCATATTCAAAATCTATTATATCTTTGACATGCGGTCTTTTAGCTATGAGTTTTCTATAAACTTTGCTAAGGACTTTATTGGAAGCTATCTTAATACTTTCATCGATAGCTTCCTTTACAATTTTCGGTAAATACATACTTACTATACTTATAAGTAATCGTTTTTATTTTTTAACTACCTTTGCCCACATATCTGAAATTTTCCTCTGATTAGGGTCATTTACATTTTTATTTTTTTTACCTGGTTTAGTTTTTGTTATGAGTTCTCCAAATATATCCTCCTTAGTATTCTCAAATAAAGGTTCTAGTAAATCACATACAGGGTTCAAAAATTTATTCAAAAAATAATACGGATAATCTACCGGTAAGTTATTTTCTTCTACATATTTTGGATCTTCTGCTTTTTCATAAGCTTTTGCACGTGGATCGTGAGTTTTTATAAGGATATACGGAACACGGTCACCTGACTGTGGTTCTGAACCTGGTTGTCTTTCTCTCATTTTGTTTCTAACCTGAACGTGTGATAGATTTTCAGATTTATACGAGTCACTCAATTGCTGTGAAAGTATCAATTTTTCGTTAGGTACCTCACCCTCTAATAACTCTATTGCACGTTGCATAGCAAGTGATTTAGGAGGTCCCGTATCACTACTCTCTAAAACAACATCAAGTAATTCTTTACACACCTCTCGCATATGAGGTGTATTATCTCGTCTAACCAATTGAAGACCTTTAACGTCAATATAGTCCATGTTCATATTACCATCTTTTCCCTGTGTCCAAAGTTTTGCCGCGTACCGTTTCTTTGAATACAAAAAATACGGACAATACACTTTCTCAAGTTCGAGGTTGTTTGGTTTCTTGAATAAGTGTGTACACTCAGACGCCGCGCGTTCTCCAAGTTCCCAACTATACTTAATAGCTTCTTCACCTTTACGTCCACATACATCAAATTCAACCATTACAGAATCCGTATCACCGTATCTTACCTTCGCACCCGGGAAATTCTCCTCGACATATTTTTTCGTATCATCAATCATCATTCGACCCTTTCTCGTTACTGAAGATGCAATTGGTACACATGGTAACATGCCTTTAGACGCACCAGTAAACCCATAAACAGAGTTCATCGATACTTTATAAGCCAACTGCTTACCATTATACATCTGTTGAAGAGACCCCGTCGAATTTGCCATATCTTTCTTAGCTTGTTTTCTAAACTGTTTCAACTCTAGTAAAATACTTGGTAATAAACTGGGTACATTTTGTACAAACTTAAACTTACCAAACGTTTCAATTTCTAAATCGGGGTAATTTTCCTTATTCTCATACTTAGGATCCATTATAAGTGTCGAATAACACAAATTATGGGCCATCATAATAGAAGGATACAGCGCTTCAAAATCAAGTGCAGTTATAGGTGTATAATACGCACCCTTTTGTGCTTCAAGAACGGTCGCACCCTCGTACCCTTCCACCATGCCTTCACCCCACGCAATTGTTGGAACGAGGTAACCCATTTCCCGCGCTTTTTTAGTAAGTTGACTAAACACTTTAATTTGTTGACCTCGCTCTACCAGGTACGACAGGGGTACCCACGTCGCCTTTGCCATCTCAAGTAAGTTTATAAGTATACATAACTTCGATAAAAGTCTATGTGGTAATAATGTATCTTTTATACAATATTCTGCGACCTCGCGTAATTTTACAGGGTCTTCTTCAATAAAACGCGCAAACATCTCTTTCGCGGGCATGTCTATTTTATTATCACTTAAATATAGTTTAGACACGTTATCGAGTTTATACGAATCAAGTTTATACCCCTTTTTAACTTCATGAAATAAATCAAAAACGAATCTACCAGGTAAAGGTAACAATTTGAGTTCATTATCACCGAGTGCACTCGAAGAAAGTTTCTTCGGTTTTATATTACATGTATATTCCCGAAATTTACTCATATTAAAAAAGTTAGAACTACACCTTAACTTCTTAGCACGAGTGATGATATAATCCAAATCAAAACCAAATATATTCCACCCGGTTATTATATCGATGTCCATTTTTTTCATATAAACACTAAACGCTTCTAACATTTCACGCTCACTTGAATAACTCAGTATATTACACCCTTCTAGATCAGGGTCCGTCTTTTTATAACAAAAACAGGTTTTATCATACGGCACATCTTTACCGAATATACACAGGGATACTGCAATCTGAAAACAACAATCACCGTTTATATTTGCATCAGGGAATTTACCAGTCGAGCTATTGCATTCAATATCAAGAGAACATACAACAAAGGGTGCAGTTTCAGGATTATCTACTGGTTTTAACTGTTTCCAATCCGAACAAAATTTATCAATATCAACGTTTGCGATGTTATTGTCTTCACAATTATCACCGGAATCCAACCACCCAGTGGACTGAATACCACTCAAATGCATTAATCTCAGGACAGGATCCAAATTAGATTCGAATACTTTTAATCGTGATATTTCACCAGGTAAATTTCTTTTGAGTTTATACGAAGTACTACGACGTTCAGATAAAGTTTCAAAAATAAGTTTCATAAAACTGAACTCCTCGTTATTTTGAAATCCCCACACATCCTTAGAATTAACTATATCAAATTCGATATTAAAATCAGGGCACAGTTTACATATTTTATCGTGCCATATAGTCGCCCATGATTTTGAATCTTGACGCGGAAGTTTAACATAAAAGTAAGGTTTAAATTCAGTAGTAATACAAACTGATTTACCATCACATGTCTTACCAAATATACTTACCAAGTGCTTATTATCATCTTTGTCATCGTTTGCTTCCCAGGTAAGAGCTTGAAAAACAACCATATTTCTTAATACGTTATAGCTCAATTTTTTTAATATACTATATTAATAAATATGTCAGCTGCTTTGATTGACCTCGTATCGGTCGGTGCCCAAGATGTCTATATCACAGGCGACCCCCAAGTTTCTTTTTTCAGACAAAACTACAAACGTCACACTAACTTTTCTATTAAACCAGAACGTCTCGACTACATCGGTACGTTCAAATCGAGTAATGAAGTTTCTATCCCAATCCGTTCCAAGGGTGATCTTTTGAGTTACATATGGATTGAAAATGCGGATATCAACAATAACAATAGCAACGATTCTCTCTTCAAATCGGCTAACGCAACATCCGATGATACTTCACCAACCGAATTTTCTTTGTGGATCGGTGGTCAAGAAGTGTGTAGATTGGATTCTCTTTACATTAACACTATCCATAACTCTCTTTATAACGAATCACAAGCGAAAGCGACGTGTGCCGTAACTACTCAGGATACAGGTGATAATGCCTCTACAGGAAGTTACATGGTCCCATTCTTTTTTAGCGAAGACTGGACTAAATCTCTCCCACTTGTCGGCCTTCAATATCACGAAGTTGAAATTCGAATCAAGTGCAGAAATGGTACGTTTGATGTGGGATCGTCGCCAAAGGTGTACGGTTCCTACATATTCCTCGATACAGAGGAACGAGAATTCTTTTCGCAACAGGAACACGAGCTTCTCATCACACAAACTCAATATCAACCAATGACCGAAACGGACAAGTCCGTCGATCTTACGTACTTTAATCACCCAGTAAAGGCCGTTCACATAGCAGCTGGTCTCAGAAACAATACCGCGTATAGTTTCCCAACCGCGTCCATGTTTATTAACGGAACACCACTTTTCGAAAATATGTCAGGCGAGTACCATAGAAATGTCGTTCCATCGAGACATTGCTCTATACTCAATAGTACAATCGACTCCGAACAAATATACACATGGCCAATGTGTCTCACCATGAATAAGTCTCAACCAACGGGAAGCTTAAACTTTTCGCGTATTGATAATGCTAAAATAACAATTAGTGGTTCAATTACAGCTACTAATGTTGCCATGGTTAGAGCGTATGCGGTCAACTATAACATTCTCAGGATTAAGAATGGTATGGGTGGTGTCGCATTCGGTAATTAAAACGAAAATAAAATTTTATAAAGTACCCGTCGAACCAAAACCGCGATTAGCACGCATGGTTGGTTTTAATTCACTCACTTCTTGTACAAAAGGTGTCATACACTTTTCTAAAATTAATTGAGCAATTCTTTCACCTTGTTTAATTTCGTAAGGAATAGTCCCGAGATTAAATAAGTTAACTTTCAATTCACCAGTATAATCAGGGTCAATGACACCTGCACCAACGTGAATTCCATATTTTACAGATAAACCAGATCGTGGTGCAATTCGCCCATAACACCCGGACGGTACAGTTGCACACACACCCGTACTAATAATTTCTCGAGAACTTGGCTGGATGACCATATCGTGTAAACTATACAAATCATAACCAACTGAACCAGGGGATGCACGCGTCGGTAAAATAGCATCAAGAGTTAAACGTTTAATTTGGAGGGTTGTTTCAGACATTTTTTATTTATTTATAAACCGATTTCTTTATTACAATTAAAAGTGATAAAATACATAACATTAAAAATATTTCACTAACTGTTACGTTTCTTTCTATATAAGGTATTTTAAACGCCTTGTAATTTTTAACGTGACACAATGTTTTTTCACCTCTACTCATAATAAATGGAGACACAAATTTAACTATAGATGGACAGGTGGTACCCGAATCATCTCTAGTAATACCATTTTCTCCACTCATAATAACGTCTTCATCTGTCCAAAATGAACTTTTTTTATCGACCCGTTTTTTTAAATTTTTAATATTATTTGTATCAATATCCACATATGTTCTAAATTTATGATTCAATATTTTTTGTGCTCCTTCACGTGTTATAAAATAAGCCGCAGCAGACCCCGTAAATATATTAGGTCTCGTCCATTTATTTGAACATAAACCGTCGCAATGTAAAAGTAACATATCCCAATCTCGGTTATTAAGTTTATCCCGTAAGTACATGACATTATCAAAAAGTGGGTACGCATCGTCCTCGAGTATTAACGCAACTTCATTCGTATCGTTATCTAAAAAATATTGAAAGGCTTTTAAATGACTCGACGTTGCTCCGATAACCGAATCAGGCATGGAATTTTTATAAAATGAATGAAAGTGTTTGTCGTATATACTTTTCGATACATCTTTTCTATAATTACCAGATATACGTACTGGATATATACCAACATCGTTTAATTTTTTCTCTTGAGCTGCATAACGCTTCTTTTGCTCGTCCAAATTTATAACGTATGTATTGAATTCCATATACCTTAGATATACATTATAATTTAGATTTCATTGCAGCAAAAATAATCCACGCAATAACAACGTCCACTGAATAATGTTCTCTAGACGCAATAGAAAATAGGGATGTAACCGCCGGCCAAACCGGCCATAAAGGTGATCCTATGTGATATGACGACACTATATTAAAAGCACTGTGTCCGGAAAATATATAATCGTTACAAAAACCAAAAGGGGGTTTTAATTCACATTTTTTAGATGAAGGAATGGTCGTAACATAATTACTCAATGCTCTAAATGAAAACATAAGAATTAACATCGATAAATAATTACCCTTTTTAGTTCGTGTCCATGAATTCCAAGAAAAAAGAACAAATAAAAAAGGAACGATCAATATATAATCACCTAATTTATCATACTTTTCTAAATTTGGTAACGCGTCAAACCCGACATCATAAACATTTTCACCTTCCTTAATATTTCTTTTGTACGAAGCGTGATAACCTATTATTATATTAAGTATAAGAGAAACTAAAAGTATAATAAATAATTGCATATTTTATAGTAGGCTGAGAAATATATTTAAAAGTAACATTTCATACTAAAATAGATCATGAGTTTGAAAATTATTATGGGAAATATGTTTTCGGGAAAAACAACCGAACTTATACGACGTTTAAAAAGGTACAAAGTTATAGGAAAACGTATTCTCGTATTAAATTCAAGTCTCGACACGAGATCAAGTGATGAAGTTTTAAAAACACACGATAATTCAAAATTCGAATGTTTAAAAGTTAGTAATCTAGAAGACGTAGATTACAGTAAAGTTGACATTGTCGCGGTAGACGAAGCACAGTTCTTTTCGGGTCTAAAACCATTCGTTGAAAAGGTACTCATGGACAATAAAACTATACTCTTAGCAGGTTTAGACGGTGATTATAAACAGGAAAAATTTGGCGAAATTATAGATTGTATCCCACTCGCCGATAAAGTTTTCAAAATAACAGCTATGTGTATGGAATGTATGGATGGAACCCATGGACCATTTACAAAACGTATAGTCGATTACGAAGGTAAAAATTTAATAGGGGGTAAGGAAATGTATAAAGCTGTGTGTAGAAAACACCTTTAAAATTTAGTATATAATAACAAATGCACTTGAAAGAATTAAAAAATCACGTGCATGTGTTACAGGAAGAATTTGAAAAAATACCTAATACATTCATACGCGATGAACCTAGGTGGGAAGGATCGTGGGAAGGATCAAAGCATTTACAAGAAGTTGTTTCTTTATATGCAAAAGGTAATCACGGTTGGCTCAAGGGAGGTCAGGATCACGTTTTTGATAAATGGATTAGTTGGCCTCTTATTTGGGAAGGTAAACCTGTACTAGGCAATTGTGCAATATGCCCCAAGACATTCGCTATACTTTCACAAATAAAGGGAATACACGTTGCAGGATTTTCGCTTATGAAAGGTGGTGTTGTTTTAAAAGAACACGTTGATGATGTAGGCGAAAGGTACTTATTCACGTACCATTTAGGAATAAAGTGTCCCGAAAAGTGTATATTACACCATTCAGAAATGGGTGACATAACAGAAGAAAATGGGAAACATATTGTTATGAATGCTCGTAAAAAACATTGGGCAGAAAATCAGTCAGACGAGGATAGAATTATTCTATATATGGAAATATATTCTTGATATACTATAACAATGAACAACGATCCCAAATTAACCGAAACCCAAAAAGCTTTATTTGCATTACCAACCCTAACTGTTATATTTCTTGTATTGCTCATACTCCTAAACAAAAAAATCAGAAGAAGTCCAGGTGTTTACATATCACTCGCATTAGCGTCCATTCATTTATATCACCATTACACCCTCGTTAGATTACAAAATAAACTATAATTGTATATAATAAAGTATGTTTATGATCGAGGAACCTTATGGTATATCAGAGTTCCAGGCGTGGTTAATATCACTTACATTAGGAATTGTATTAATAAAAAGAAAACTTCGCGGTGAAAAATATATTAAGTAATAATAAATGCACGTTCGTTTACAAAAAAGTCCGCGTTTTGATAAAAAGTATAGAGTTACTTTTAAAAATGGAAGGGTCGTTGACTTTGGTGCAAAAGGGTACTCAGACTATACGAAACACAAAAATCCGTTTCGTATGCGTTCATATGTAACTCGACACGGTGGTTACGTTCCTTATATGGTACAGAAACAGGCCGATCCTAATCTCGTTCACTTAAATATGCTCGATGTTACTAAAAGCGATAAAGAAAACTGGGGTAAAACAGGTTTTTATACCGCGGGGTTTTGGTCTCGTTGGCTCCTGTGGAGTCACCCAAATTTAGAAAATGCTAAAAAATTAATAACAAAAAAATACGGTTTAGTTTTTAAATAAATACGTGATTTTTAAGATTGAATTCTACTCAGTCATCAAAATCATTCTTCTTCTGGTTCATCTTTCTTAGCAAATCGTTTTTTCGTATCCATGGTTATTAAATAAGAACAAAAGCACCACGAAATACACGAGAGTAATATTCCCATCAGAATAGGTGGTGGTTTGAAAGGGAAACTAAAGAGTTTCATGGATACTATGAAACAACACACGCAACTGAAAATTCTTTGTATTAATGTAACATTATCGTACGTTTCAGCCATTTATAATGCACTTAGAAAAAATTATCGGTTCTGTATAATTTAGCCTGAAAATTACCAGTTTGACCGAGAACAGATACGGACTCGTTACCGTATAATTCTTGACACCCAATATCATCCATACAATCTCTATCATCTATAGTTATGGGAAGTGAATATAACTGATTACCTGGAGTTGTGGTATAATAATTGTACCTATCGCGTCGACCTCTTACTTCTTTTCCGTATATCGGTAAAGTTTCTTCATCATTATCACCGACAAGAACACCCATTTGTTGAACATGACCGGGTTTATATTCTTTAATTGGCGGACTTCTATATTCTTTTTCCATTGGTATCTCTACTGGAACTTGAACTGGAACACGAACTGGAACTTTTTCTTTTTTTACAATTGGATTACGTACTTGATAAATTATAATAACTGCAAGTATAACTAATGCAAAACCTAACAATTTTTGTTTAGTCTTAATCTTCATTTTTATATACAAATATTATTTCTTGCCAAGCAGGGGTTTAAGTGGTGTGAGATCTATTCTTTCTAATCTATATTGAACTAGCAACCAAAGAAAAAACAAAACACTTTTTATCATATTGTTTGCTGCTGTATCATCCATAACATATATTGGACCCATAACTTTTCCAAAAAATGTTTTATCTTTATCTTCACCAGTTATCGCCATTTCAAGTTGCGTCAAAGCACACGTATCATCGTTAACTGACCAATGAAAAAATATAAATGGTACCAAAAGTGAGTAAAATTCAAGGTTTTGTTTATTTTTTGTAAATGGTATTACAAGCATTGTAACGAAAAAAACCAAGTGGATAAAAAATATAATGTTCATATCTATTAGTATGAACGAAGAAAAGAAACTGCCTAAGATATGGCACTCTCAACAGGAGAAAATTCTTAAATCATGGGGCGAAGCTGCTGCGTGTTATAGGTATATGCATTACCAGGCGTATTGTTCATACAAAAATCAAAGTATGAAATTTACTATACCACTTATCATAGTAAGTACTATTACAGGTACTGCAAACTTTGCACAAGAAACATTTCCACCTACAGTGCAACCGTACGTACCATCGGCGATTGGTGGTCTGAATCTTATTACTGCGATAGCAACGACCATCATGCAATTTCTCAAAATAAATGAACTTATGGAAGGTCACCGCGTCGCTTCTGTACAATACGGTAAAGTTTCAAGAACAATTCGACTTGAATTAACTTTACCATTAACCGAAAGAACACAAAGTGGTACAAATATGATTGAAAATATGCGTGCCGAGTACGATCGATTAATAGAACAGTCACCGAACGTCCCCAAATATATAATAGATTCGTTTGAAAGAGAATTTCCAGATGATAATGCATTCTTCAAACCAGAGATTATGCATATCCAACCCATAACACCGTTTAAGGCTATAGCGGAAAATGCTGTTATAACCAAACTTAAAGATGCAGTTACCGGAACAGCAAAACGTGAATTAAAAAGAGAACTTGAAAGTATTCGTGGTAATGTTAAAACAGCTAAGAAAACTATAAAAGCGGATATTGAAGGGAAACAGCAGCGTATCGATGAAATTTCAGATTTAAAAAACAAAGGTCTCGTAAGCATGAAAGGTGATTTAATGACCGAATTACGTCGTAGAACAGAATTAATGGAAGTCGTTACCGAAACCCCACCTGTAGAAGAGGAAGAACAGGAGGCTAAAGAATTAGAAACGGAATCCGATAAACGTAAATCAATATTGGAAAAGATTATCACAGAATCGCCGAAAGACGATTCGAAAGATAAGCAACCATAACAAAAAGAGCTAAGTTAAAGAATCCAATACACATAACATAAGGGAATATCTTCCTTTTTATAGGATCTATAACACGTTTTTGAAGTGCGTCATTGTTCAAAACTAAATCTAATGCTTGATTAGTAAGATCGTCATCGTCACTGGACATATGGATTCTTTTGTTACTATAAAAAAACAAAAAAAGAAAAACGAAATATCATTACGCGATAATGAAATAAAAAATCTAAAACGGTGTTTGGATGAAGGTAAAAACGTTTTCTTATGCGGGCCTGTGGGGTGTGGTAAAACATTTATCCTGCAAAATGTTTTGGACGAAACAAACAGTGTAGAAATATGGGATGAACCTTTACGTAAAAAAGATATATTTTTAGGTACATTAAAAAAATCAAATATGCACGCTTACATAGAAGATTACGATTCGGATATACACGTGTATAAAAATATTGTAGAATCCGTTTCGGAAGGTAATAACGTTACAGGTAAACAATTGGTAGTCACGACAAAAAATGTTTATTTTATGGATAACTTTACGACTCTAATTATACAGAGATTAAAACCGGAAAAAATAATTACTCTTAATCCAAAACATATCAATAGTTCATTCGCTGCACATAAATGTAAAGGTAATATTCACAATTATCATCACTATTTAAACTTTCCGTGTGATAAAGATGTTTTCCAAACACCAAAAGAAATTGTTACCGATATTTTATGTAATTCTAGTGACATAGATATAACAAACTGTATCCATGAACACGGTCACATTTGGTCAATCATACAGGAAAATTATCCAGATACAATATCAGAAGGTTATGACAAAATATCGTGTGCTTTATCACGAGCGGATGATTTTGATACGGAAATATACAACGGAGAATGGGATATAATGCCGTATTTCGTATTACACGCTATAAAAATACCCAAAAGTTATTTCGAAAAACAAATTGATCCCGAAAATGTGCGTCCCGGAAGATTCTGGACTAAATACGGAAACCAAAAAATGAGACACCAAAAAATCAAAAGTATACAATACAGGTCGCCTATAAAAATGGGTCAGGGTGAATTTATGCTTTTAAGAGAATATGCAAAAAAGGGTAACGTTTCATATTTTAAAAAATATAATTTAACACCGCAAGATTTTGACGTCATGAACCATTTAGCTATACATAATAAACTTAAACAACGCGAAGTTACAAAAATAAAAAAGTTGATTAAAGAAGAAATAACAAATTAAATCATATTAAATGACTACAACCACTAACACGGATGACGAAGAAGACTTTAAAATCACTCGCGTTATTGGTAATGAAATATTATATTACGGAGAAATCACTGACGAAGATATTCTCGAATTTGTAGAAGAGTTTAAGAAACTCGAAATTAAACTTCTTAAACAAAAGGCGGAACTTATAGGATACGAACCAGTTATACGCGTACACATATGTAGCGGTGGAGGCGATTTGTTCGCGGGTCTAAGCGCAATGAACATACTCGAAAAGTCTCGCGTTAAAGTTATCACGATCGCACAAGGTGAGTGTGGATCAGCAGCAACGTTCCTTCTTTTGGGAGGACACGAACGTCGTATCGGTAAGAACGCACATATTCTCATACACCAAATATCTACGACCGGGTTTTGGGGGAAATACGAGGAAGTTAAGGATGAAATGAAAATGTGCGACAAACTCATGGATATGGTTAAGAAAACGTACCTGGAAAAAACATCTATTCCAGATAAACAACTTAAGAAACTCATGAAACGTGACATGTACTTAAACCCTGAAGAGTGTATCAAATACGACGTCGTTCGCGGTCTTGACTAATATCGACGTAACGTTTATACAAACCAATAACGGTCGCAATTATTAAAAATAAACAGAGTGTATTCGCATTCAAAGGTATAACTGTGTTTTCTGGAGGTTTGAGTCGTTCCATTCGGCT
>CEVX01060882.1_pt1 | contig 14635 bp, 28 predicted proteins | sample 356561 | NCBI WGS metagenome assembly CEVX01 (sample SAMEA2623886, study PRJEB7988) | marine metagenome | biome: marine biome (ENVO:00000447); feature: surface water layer (ENVO:00002042); material: "saline water (ENVO:00002010), including plankton (ENVO:xxxxxxxx)" | depth 5 m | reverse complement strand
ACAAGGATTAGGTTTCTATGTTGATAAACATTTGTATAAAAGTGCATGTAGTTATTATACTACTAAATTACTTTTTGGTCAACAAAATGTTTTTGAAGGACTTCGATATGGTGTTCTGCTTCTGCAATTTTTCTCAATTGTGTTCCAATTGATTCCATAATTTCTGGATGTTCTCCAATCCCTGCTGGGTTCTCCATGTAGATATCAAGATTCATTTTTGCTTCTGCAATTTCACCTTGATATTTTTGTAACATTGCTTTTACTATTCTTGTTTTCATTATGTAATTATTGATGGTGATGGTGGAGTAATTACCTGTCCAGTGATTGATTCGTATTGATTACGAAGTTTGTCCTCTGGTTCTGCTGTAAATACTATATTTTTGTGGTTGACTAAGATTGTTTCATCTTTTGCCATTGACCCATAAGGAACTAACTGAATGTTAAATCCCTTTTCAGATTGACTCATTAGGATACCAAGAGGGTTTTTCAATGTAACTGTTGTTCCACCTTCATCCTTGTAGTCTGTTACAAGTTCTTCACCTGTAACTAATTTCAAATATTTTATATTCATACTTCCTCTAACATTGTCATTAATCGTTCTGCACGATTAGTAACTTGATTATACCATCTAGAATCTCTTCCTTCAACTGCAGCTTGTTTCCAATCATTGGATTCAATTGCTTTTTTGAAGTTTTGAAATTTAGATAGTCTTGTCATACCCATGTTAAAGGTCATGTTAACTAAAACTCTTTGAACCTCATCTGGATAGTTTTCTAAATCTGGATAAAGTTTTGCACATTCTTCTACATGTTCTGCAAAGTCATGTTCCCATACTTCATCCACTCTTTGTTCTGATACTGGTGTATCAGTTGCTTGACCCCATTCTGGGTCAGACTCTTTTACTAAATGACCTATTCCAAAGGTTGGATAACCTAAGTGGTCTTTATAGATTGCATAAACGACACCTTCGTCTCTTATGATTTCTTCTTTAAGTTTGCTCGGATTCTTTATCATCTTTAAGTAATTCCACGGCCTTATGACCTTGTTGTTCGAGCATTTCGATAAGTATATCACCCATGATTTGATTAAACTCTTTATCATCTGATATTGTTTCTTTCATTTCATCTGGACACTTTCTTACTGCTCTGGTAAAATTAATGGTGGGTGGTGCATCTTCTTCTACTGGAAGAAACTGAACTTCACCATAGGTATATATGACTCCTTCATATTTACCCTCAGTGATTTCTACACCATTTTCACCATCTTTTGCATTAACAACGAGTTTGTACTTAGGTAGGGACATTACTGTGCCTTAAATACTTCGTTGACTATTTTTTCTTTTAGTTGTCTTTTATCAACTTCGATTCCTAGTAATCTACCTTTATCCTCTAATTGAGTTTTGGTGAGTTTTCTAAGAACTGCTCTTGATATTTTTGTAGACTTAGGTTTAGGAGTTGTTTTAGTTTCAACTACTGGAGTTGATTTATTTGAACTTGTATAAGCCCAATATCCTATTCCTATTACTACAGCGACGACTAGTATTCCAAAAAATTCCATACTATATCTCCTCAGAAGAATCTAATACTTCTGATTTTGGAAGTTCAACACTTAAATGTGTAGAAACTTGGTTTAAAAATTGCTCTGGAGAAGAAAACTCATAAGGGTCTTCTTGTGCATCATCTTGTAAGTTTTGTTCTGGACAAAATAATTGTACAGTCCCATCACATACTAACATTGCATATCTCCATGACCTTAATCCAAAGCCTAGGTTGTCTTTTTTGACTAACATACCTAAACTTCTTGCAAGGTCTCCACATCCATCCGCTAATGGTTTGACATTTACAATTCCTTGACTTTCAAACCATGCATTCATTACGAATGAATCGTTTACAGATGTACAGTAGATTTCATCTACTCCAATTTCTTTGAACTGGTCGTACATTTTTTCAAAGCCAGGTAATTGTTGTGTCGAACAAGTTGGAGTGAAAGCTCCAGGCAGACCAAAGATAACAATTTTCTTGTCATCCATTAATTGGTCTAAGTGAACAACATCCCAGTCATCGTTTTCACGAACATGAAAAATGACATTGGAAAGGTCGTTTAAGTTTCCTTTGTTTAACATAATAAAAATACCTCTATAATTTTATTTCAACTATATTTAGTATACCACGAGACTGGATGTTGTCAACCCTTTATTTTCTAAAATCCTCTATTATGTTCTGTTAAGAACTCTTTAGATAGTTTTTTAGTTCCAATAGAAATCTTTTTAGGTTTCTTTTCTTCTGGAATGATTTTAGTAATAGGAATCGATAGAATACCATCTTCTATAGATGCTGAACCAACTTGGACATCATCTGAAAGAACAAATTTTCTATTCCATTTACGAGCTGCAATACCAGTATGAATTGCATGAGAGTTTGCTACTCTTTCTGGATTTGGATTTTCTTTATCCCCAACAACTCTTAGTTCGTTTTCTTGAACTTCGATGTCGATGTGGTCTTTACCAAAACCAGCACATGCAATCTCGATAACGAAATGTTCATCATCGATTTTTGTGATATTATAAGGTGGGTATGATTGACTGTTGTTTCTTGAAACATTGTCTATTCTTCGAAAGAAGTCATCAATACCGATTGAGAATGGACTTGTAAGGTTCATCATTTCCTGTAAGTCCAGCGTGTTTAATTTTACCATTTTTGCCTCCATTTTTATGCAAGGTTAAATTATGTGACCACCAATGTGCATCACTATAGTATATATGGGGATTAATCTTTTGATTTCAAGTTTTTTTCAACAATTTCTTTAATTTTATCTAATTTATACCATAAACCAGAGTAAATCTGGGTACTATCTTTAGATTCAACAATATATCTTTTGTATCCAAAAGGTCTTTCTGAGAAGATTCTTACATCTCCATAACTTTCTTCTAATAATCTCATAGTTCCTATTATCTCATGAAATGAGTATTTGTCAAGTAAATAAACCGATAAGGTAGAATGATAATAACATAAATCCAAATACTAGTACTTGAACTACCGACATGACTGCAACCTGTTTCATAGGATGTACATCTACAATCTTTTCTACCATAGATTCGTTAGGTGCAAGGTTAACTACTTGTAATAGTTTTCTATCAAACCATTCATCAGCTTCTTGAGGAGTTGCATCCCTTACTTGAGTTCCAAAGTTGAATGAAAGTTGTTGTTCGTATCCAGAAGTCACATTTGCACAATCATCTACAGCAGATGGTAAAGGTCTTTTCCATGCATCTGTTTTCATGATACTGTTAGTGAGGATACTGATAGGGTAAAAAGGAATACAAGAGTCCCTAGTTCAAGATAGTCTATGTATTTTTCTTTGTCCTTCATACATAGTATATATAATACATTATAACTAGAGGTTATTTGTTACATCTACTTTTTACTTTGTTAGTAACACTATGATTGTTAAGTACAACTAAAGACATGAGATAATTAATATCATTTACATTTTGTCGACTTAATGTTTGATGGTTCTGTTCAGAAACTATAACTGGATAAAGTATAACAAACTTTGTTGCACCCATTTTCATTACTGAGGGTCTTTCACCAAAGATAGGATTTGCTTCATAAACACAATCGTATTTGAGTCCACGATATGTTGTATAGATGTCTAGGAATTGAAGTGCTACGAAAGTTCTCCATTGAGAATCAGTTGGTGGTTCAACAAGTGTAAATTGTAACCTTCTCTGATTTTCCTTTAACATTGATTCTGTCAACTTCTGAGAATGTTCTGTCTGGACATAATTGATAAGTTCTTTCCGATAACAACAAGTCCACCCCATCATAATTTCTTGTTTGACCTTCGAGTCTAGCACCCAAGTTGACTGCATCTCCGATGACTGAATAGTCAAATCTAATTTCTGACCCCATGTTTCCAACGATGCATTCACCTGTGGAGATACCAATGCCAACATTAATAGGAGGCAAGTTGAGAGGTTTAAGTTCTTCATTAAGTTCCTTTGTTGCTTGTAAGACTTCTAATGCAGACTTGACAGCAAATTCTGCATGGTCTTCACAATCTAGAGGGGCATTCCAAAAACTCATTATACAATCGCCCATATATTTATCAATTGTTCCATTATTATTTATTATAATCTTGGTCTGAACATCTAAGAATTTATTGATAAGTTCCACTAAACCTTCTGGGTCATCTCTGTTTTTATAAGCTTCACTGATGGGGGTGAATCCGATAATGTCCATGAACATGAATGTCATCTCTTTTCTTTCACCACCAAGTTTTAATAGTTCTGGGTTTTCTGCAAGCTTATCTACCATCTCTGGTGATAAGTACTTCTTGAATTGACCTTTGATTTGTTCTTTTAACTTGTAGGTTACAAAGTACTTGTTGAAGGATGCATGTCCGAATACAAGTAAACCTGTTAGTGCAGAATACAATGCATCAAATAGTATGAGATGTTCTATCCATATCCAATAGGATACTGCAACTGAGAAACCTATTACAGTCATTGATGCAATACCAGATAGATATGTTGGAAATTGATATACCATTAATAGAACCAGAAGTCCCAGAAAAGTAACCAGAACTATTTCTGCAAAATCCAGAAGAAAATTATTCTGGATTCTATCACCAGAAAGTACAGTTTGAAGTAAGTTAGATTGTACTTCATGAGGATACATGACACCATATGGTGTAGAAACTGGATTATTAAATCCTTCTGCTGTCATTCCCCAGATAAGTATTTTGTTCTGGTATGATTCATCTAGTTCCGATGCACTTACTCTTTGGAACTTATTCCAATATGTTATCATAACATCTGATGTAGATGTAGTTTCTATGGGTTGTTGTCGACCCATTCTTATCCATTCGATACCTACTTCTGGTGTAACTTTGGTTTGATAGTTGGGTTGGTCATAGAATGCACGAAGAGTTTCCAGTGCAACCGATGGATATATCTGGTCATTTGCAGATACGATAAGTGGTGCAGAACGAACTGTTCCATCGAAGTTTGGTGTATCTGGTAAAGGTGGTGTTGTAACTGTTACTCCTACACCATAAGTGTTATCTTGTAGTACTTTAATAGGTGCAGACATACCAGAAAAGTTCCAGATAGATTCCTTAATATCTCCACCACCGAATACCGAAGTCTTTACATATGGTGCAGAACCAGTATCCTTTTGACTTGTTGGAGCTGCAGATAAGATACTTAATCTATTTACTAGTCCTTCTGCAAATTGTTCATCTCCACCAAATCTATCTGGTTGACTGAATACTTGTGTGAATACATGAGTGTTGGTGTAATGTGAATCCAACATGATATCTGCATAGATGTTACGAGGCCATGGATATTGTCCATACTTGTCTAATGACTTCTCATCAATATCAACAAGTACAATGTCTTCTATTAGTTTCTCACCCTTCTGTTGATGTAGAACATCAAAGTAAGACCACTTGATGTTTTCTACAAGATAGGGTGACCATATTTTAAAACCAACTAATACACCTATTGTGATTAGAACTGTTTTCCAGTTATACATCCAATTCTTTCTCCAGTTCTATTATATAGTCTTTCATATCAACCATCCAATCTTTGAGTCTTCGATGTTGTTTTTTATGAAATTCTTTGTAATGTTTATCTGTTGATTGGATGGACATCATTGAATGATAATCCATAGTTCTTAGTACCAATGCAATGGCATCTTGATATGGCATTCTTACGAGAGTCGAGAAATCTCTTTTTGGTTTGGGATTTTCCACTCAAAATAACCCCTTTAGTTACCTTGAGTTACATTTACAGTACATCCACCAGATGTATGACAATTCTGGGTTAATGTATAACTTTGGTTTGTATTACCTTGTTGTATTATATTTAATGTTGTAGGTTGACTTCCCTGTAATCTAATTTGTGAATTATGATTTGCATCACCTTTTTGTAGTATATTAGTTTCTGAACCAGAAGTAGTTCCATAAAAATAGGTATGATTGTAATGACTTCCAGTACCTTCTTGCCAAAGTTCATGTTCAACTGAATTTGCATGGATGTCTAGATTATGTGTATGTGTTCCATTTTGATAAATGTCTACATCATTACTATTACCCCAGATGTGTCTTCCATAAGTTGCACCATTTAATTGTTGAACAGCTTCATTGTTGTTTGTTCCATCAACATCACCACCCCACGATTTACCAGAACCCCAGTAAGATACCCATGAGATAGAATTATCACTACCACTTTGTGATAAGTTAAATACATTACCAGAATGTGCAAACGAAAAGTCTATCGTATTTCCATATCCTACTTGTGATATTGTAAGTGATAAATCATCACCACTGCCACCAACTTGTTCTACATGAACATGGTTGTCATCACTGGGCCCTGCATATACTGGTAACCCAATACTAATTAGACTGATTAATAATAATTTGTGAATCATCTCCATCTCCTATGAGGATTACTCCCTCATATCCTTCTACTATTGTTTGTAGATATACATTTGAACCACTGTCAAATGAAATCTCTATAACTCCATTTACATCTCTAAAGAAGACTAACTTCTCATCTTCAATAAACACATTATATTGTGAGTCTGTATTTAATCCTATCTTTGCACCATCTACTCTGAAAGTTCCTATACTCCCGCTACTATCACCAGATGACCCAGAACCTCTTATTTTCTTATCTAATGCTTCTATGACATCTAGTACATCAACTAATAGATTTACATTTAATGCATCTATATCCAATGCAGAATACTCTAAGTCTTCTTCTGTTTCTTCAAGTTCATCTACTTCTAAATCGTTAAACTCTAAGTAATCTACATCAAGTATGCCTTGGTCTTTATCTAGGTCATCTGCAGCTTGTTCTTGTATTGCAACCTTGACCTCTTGTGGTGGATTAACAATAAACATATTATTAATCATACTAGGTGTAATGTTGTTTATAGTCACTGCAACTGTTGGTGGTGTCTCAAGTGCTGACACCATAGTTGCTTGATAAGGTTGGTTTAATAACATCTCACCACCTTCATTACTCACCACTATCTCTCCAGATGCAGAACCATCTTCATCTGGAAGTAAAACTACAAGTGACCTACCAAGTTCATCAATTGTAGTTGTAAAATCTGTGCCATTTATGGCAATCTGGGCAGTCGGTGTTGACACCGATATATTTGCCTTTTTTATTTTGTTCCCTTTCCCAGATGCAAATCTTGCTGTTCCTTGTGCCATTCTAATTGCCATCTTGGACTTACTAGGATTAGGGTCATAATAAACTTCATCAATATACACGATTGTATGTTCTGTTAATGCAAGTTCTTCTTCATCTAAGAACTCAATTAACATACGACCATTTACTGTTCGTGCCTCATCATATAAAACTACATTTGAACCTACTTGACTAGGTAGTCTTTCATTATTTCTAACGATACCACCTACACCTGTAGATTCAACTATATCACCTATGGGGTCTTGTGCATAGACCGACCCCATAAGTAGAAATACACTAACTGTCGTTAGCAGCGTCTTTTTGTGTAATCTGAATAGTTGCATTGTCAGAATCTATATCCATGATGATTTTTGCATCTGGACTTGTACAAGCATTACTTGCACCACTTACGCATGTTCCAGATATTTGATTAATATCAATATCACCACTGTCACCTGTATAATCTACAGTCTGAGTATGTGAACCATCCTTCATAAGTACATTTAGGTTGTTACTGTCACCAGTAATTTCCCAGTTAAATGTGTTATCATCTGATTCAAAGTCTAAGTCAAAAACATTTGAATTACCAATAATGGTCATATCCAAATCTAATCTTTCTGCACTAAACTGATAGCCTTGGTCTAAATCCCAAGTGTTCGAATCACCTGTAACTGTAATATCGTATACTGAATCATCAGCAGAACCAGAAGCACCAATATTCCAATCTAGAACATTAGAGTCACCTGTAAAAGATAAATCTAAATCAGATGTATCTAATATTAATGGCCCAAATATTTTATTCTGGTTACCTATCTGGTCGATATCAATAGTTAAAGTAGTACCTGTTATAACCATTTTTTCGTCAGCAGCAGAGTTGTTTGCAACTTTGTTACCGAATCCTACTTGGTCAATATAGAGGGTTAAAGTATCCCCTTCTTGGTCTATCCTAATTTCATTATCATCAGTCGCTTGTGCGAAAAGAATGTTAGTCGACATTAGTGCAATTAAGCAAAAACTAATTAGTTTCTTCATTTTCTTCAAGCTCCTCGAAAGGTTCTATTTCCTCACCAGTGATTTTTTCTACTTCATCATACCATGCGTCCACAGCATGTTTATCATTAGTCCCATCACTATTGTGAGGATGTCTATGACCTTCCTCTATTATCCAATAACCCCTGTCGTGGCCTTGGTATATTAATTCCAACACTCCTGCCTCAATAGCACTTCGTGTTGCGTATGTCACTGACTCATTATTACCCACCCCATCCTCGATTTCTATTAGTTGAGTACCTTCTTCGATGAATCTAAACACATCGCCTCCAGAACCATAACTCAAAATAGTTTTCCGAGTCTGTACATTTAATAAAACTTCTCCTGTTAAAACAGAAACAGCTCTAATTGAAACTGTTACAGCATCTTGTCGATACTGTTTACTAAATCCAATACCAAGTGTTCTGGCACCTTTTCCGCCAGTTTTGATATTAGTATCATAACCTATAACCCCACCTTCAATAATCATGCCAGCAAAGAGCATAGGTGCAATTCCTTTTGCATCTTCACCTTTTGCATCTGCCCATTCTTTTCTTGCAGAACGAATAATTTGTCTTTCTCTTACTAGGTGGTCTAATCCTGTTCTTTCTACAACTCTAAACCATGTTCCACCACCAGCAGTTTTTAGTGCATCTATCAACATTGCATCTGCACCTTGTGTCACTGCTGTCGAGAACGATGCATACTGGTCTAATTGTTTTCTTTGACCTGTTAAATCTTGAAACTTATATACTGCAACAATAGGTTTTTCTTTTGCTGGTGGTAACTGTAATAGTTCCAGATATGCTGGAAGTTTTACAACTATTGGACTTTCAACACAAATGTATTGTCGTGTCCAAACCTTTGCAACTCCAGTAACAACATCTTTACTAAACCCCTCATCAAATCTTCCAGTCTCATATGCACAATCAGCTGGGTTCTCCGAGAACTTAGGTGTTGATGCACATCCTGTTAAGATTGCAAGAGTTAGTATGGAAAACCATTTCATTAACCGCCTCCATCACCATCAGATGAACCAGAACCATCATCTCCAAAGTAACCTGTACCTATTGGTATTTCGATAACTGTTGATGAACCTTCTTGGTCAATAATAGTCATTCTAATGAACTCTGTCCCATCTTCGTTGGTAATAACCTCGTATGTAACTGTAGAACCCTCTAAAACAAATGACCCAAATCTTACTGGGTTATCATTTGAAAACATAGATTCAACTAATTGTTTTGCCATTTGAGCATAAATTCTGCTCTCTAAATTTCTAATAAATTTTGCAAGTGTTGTATTATCTGCTTCTCTTTCTGCAGCTTTTCTTGCAGACTCAAGTGCATCTTCGATTGCTTGTTTTCTGCTGAACTCTTGGTTCTCAATCGTAAGATAATGTGCGCCTGACCCTATTCCAGAAAATGATGGGTTCTTAAACTTATGTTTAATTTCATCTGCTAATAGTCCTTGTGATAATGTCATCATTATTATCGAACCAAACAATATTGATGTTATTAAATATCTATTCATTCCCCTTTTCCTCTTCCAAGTATTTTTGACGCTCCCTATATTCTAAAACCACATTAATTTTTTCTTGTAGTCTTATCATGTCTTGGTCTAACATTCTTAATTGGTCTGTAAGTTTGATACTTGATGCAAACATTCGACCTAGTGCTGGTTTTACTTCAACAGTAATAAACTTCCATGTGTAATAGATAAAGTAACCCATACCCAGTGCCATTGCGACTGGAAATCCGAATTCTGCTATTATTTGGGCAATTTTCTCCATCAATCTCTTCTTGCATCGATTTTGCCATCCTCTACAAAGTTTTCTGCTCTAGCCACTCTATCAATAGGTGGAGTTAATTCTAATGCACTACTAACTAATAAATCGATTCTTAATATGTCGTTGTTCATGACCGATGCACGAGTTTCCAACATTTTTATAATATTTTCTGTACTTTTAATTTGTCCAATAACAGAGTCAAAGATGTATTTCATACTTAAAAATATGAAAAACGCCATTACGACTGCCCCAAAAATCGGAACACCCACTTCACTCATAAAATTCAATAAAGACATAATCTCTCCTGTTCGTAAGTATTTATACTTTGAGAGGTCTTAAACTGATATTATTATCAAATTAAAATGTCATTGAGACACCACATCCACATGATGCAGTAACATTTGGGTTTGTAAATGTGAATTCTTCTTGAATTCCATTCTTTACATAATCTAGAACTAGATTATTAAGATAGGGTAGAGACATATTATCGACATGAATAGAGAACTTACCAAAGTCTAGAACATGGTCAGAAGGGTCACTGGAAGAGTTGTAGTCAAATATGTATTCATATCCACCACAACCACCACCAGTGATTCCTAACCTTATCTCAGAGACACCTCTATCCTCTGTCCTTTTCAACAATTGTACAATTGCAGAATCAGTCAGTTCGATATTAGCTGTCGGATTTGAGTATTCTATAGGCTCCATAAGCAAGTCCTGCCCAAGCTAACCAATGTACGATTGGACTTAGTACTAATACTCCGAGTGAGATACCAACTATAACAGCACCATCTAAAGACGATAGTTCTGCAAGTCTACCTTTACAGTATTCAACAATCATATTCATGTTGTTTTCCTCTATTTGAACTCAGATACATTACCAGATTCATCTCTAGTTATTATATTAACTAGACCCAACTGTTTTCTTCTAATCAACTCGTTTTTTACTTTTTGTCTGAGTTTGGGTTTCGTGTTATCATTATTATAACATTGTAACAACTCTTTTATTGATTGAGTTTTCATATAGTGATGTTCGATGATTCTTTGATTAGAACCTCGTTTCACAACATTAACAGTTGGTTTATATTTTACTGGCATAGTTATAGTATTTATAAGAGTTTATATCTATATATCTAAATTGTCACAAAAGTGTGTCAATTGTGACATTTATGTGACATAAATATAAGTATGATTATATTTTTAAAAGAACAGTGGAAGGGATTCCACAAACTAATGAAGTCTGGTAGACTCAATAAAGTATGTAAAAAGGCAGGGATTGTAGATACTATTTCTTAAGTTTTTCTACATCTGTTTCTAATTTTTCAATTCTTTCTAGTAAAAGTGGATGTTTTACGAACCATTTTTGTTCTTGTTTTATTATATCAAGACCAATTTTATATTCTAACCACTTATCAAGTTTCAATATAGTTTTATTATTTTTTACAAATGGTGTCTTGAGAACAACTTTTAGCACTGTCATTATTAATTGAAACATTACTTATTAACTACTCCGATGTTGTACTTTGGTATAAGTTCCCATTCAGTTTTTTCTTTGTGAGGTAAAACTTTAATCTGGGACATTGGTGCAATTGGGTCTTGGTGGTTGTTAGATATCACTTTGAGTAATCCCCATTCTTCTAGAAGTCGTGCAATTGCATTCCTTCTTCCAATATCAGAATCAATTAGACTACTATCCTTACCATCTAGTAAGAATAATTCTTTAAAATGCACGAGGAAATATCTACCTCGTTTGTGAAGTATATGGCAAGATTGGTAAAGTATTTTTTCTTTTCTGGACGCAACACCTATACGAGTAAGTGTTTCTTTTACTTTTAGAAAATCATCCTGTTGTTTTAACTCTACCTCTACCATGTTGGAGAGGTCATAACTCATTATTGTCTCCCACCTTTATTCATTCTCTCTTTCATAATCTTTATTTCCTTTGCAGATAGAATTTTATAGTACTCCTCTGCTTTGGTCATAGAACAGTCATAATAAGTTGCAATGACTTTCATGTTCTCTAATACTTTAGGTTTACTCCATTTTGCAAACCTTTTTCGTTTTCTTAAAGTATTTAGGAAATAATGAAATTGAAGAGTCGAATCTAGGTGAGATTTCAAGTTCATTTCGTTAACATATAGAATGCAGTCTTGGTGATAACTAAGACTTTTGTTGGTAAGAAATGCTGAATATCCTTTCTTTGACACATCATCTACCATGATATCTTTCTTGGTATATGTTACTGCATTTACAAAATCAAAGGGATTCATCATTTACTCCATATTTTTCTAGGTACTTTGCAAGAGTACGAAGGGTTTTTGGGGATTCACAACGACCAACAGTATTATTACAATAATCACAAAGATATTCTCTTGGTGTTAAATTATTGTGGTCGTGGTCTAATCTCCAAACTGTTCTTTTTGAGCTTTTCCATTTCTTACCATCAGTATACTGGAAAGACTTCCATTTGTCCAGTATTTGTTTTTCTGTCATTTGACAGCCAGGACATTCGTAATCTTTATCTGGAAAAGAAATAGTTTTTTTCATTTTCCTAAGTGCAGTAGATTGTATCTTTGCACATGATTTACAAAAGTTATAAGTCTGTGGAATATCTCCCTTATTAAATGCTCTATGACCAAATTCTGTTATGTGTTTACTTTCACCACACTTTACACATACTTTATTTTCATTTTCTGTGTATCCTAGAATTTCTTGAAGATAGTTCATTCAATATTTTGACTTATTACTTTTTCTTTGAGATTACTGGTTGAAAAGGAATGTTCTCTACTAGTATAGTAGACTTCATGAAGTCCTTTTCCTGTAAATTCTTTGTTTGACCAATCCTCTCCTATAAATCTTAGGTGGATGGGTTTTGTTGCTTCTAATAAATCAAGTAAACTTTGTTCAGTATCATAAGGTATAATCTCATCAACATACTTGATTGCATCTAGTTGTATAAATCTTTCATATACAGATTGAACTGGTTGACTCTTTTCTTGTCTATCAATTGATGGGTCTGTTTGTAATCCTACAATTAGATAATCACAATTATCTTTTGCTTCTTTCATCATCACTACATGTCCAGAATGTAATAAGTCAAATGCACCACATGTAAATCCTACTTTTTTCATAATAAAATGGAGCGGAAGGAAAGAATCGAACTTTCATCTAAAGGTTGGAAACCTTTGGTAATAACCATTATACTACTCCCGCATTATCTAATAATATCTATATCATCTGGATTTTCATTCCATACTTCCATTATAGTCCTAAGTCGTCCATCTGTCAATAAGTTTTCATATCTTTTTGATGCTTTGACTTTCCACCATTGAACTAAATTGTCCATTGAAAATCTATCGTAATTCTCTGCTCTTTTTAATTCTGTTTCTTTACCAGTAATAACTTCTTTGACATTACTGAATCCCATAGTTGAAACATAGTATCTTTTTCTTTCTTGTAAATCTTCTGCATCCTTCATTACTTGTTTAAAATGTGTATTATCATCTAAACATCTTTTTATAATACTTACCATTGTTGCTTGACATTTCATTTTTCTACTTGATGCTTCAGGCCATACAAGTGGTGTTCCATCATTCTTTTCCACAAACCATTTTTCTAAATCTCTAAAATATTCATCATTCATTAATGGTGCAAACTTACTTTCAGTTAGTCCTTGTCCTTTTATAAAAGGTTTAAGTCCATCATACTGAGACATACTTTTAGATGAACCATATAAGGATGTAGTTTCAAAATGACACATATCCATGTCATACTTTTTGTTTACAACCTCTCTCAACTCATGTGATAGACACATTAGTGCAAGTAGTTTACCACCAAGATAATTAAATCCAAATGGTTGTACTGGAATAATTATCATACCCATCAATGCATGTTTGTTGAATACTGGCATTTCATTTGCACTAAGAACTTCTCCAAAGTATGTGTTTCTTGGTTTAATGTTCATCATAGGTGAACCTAATCTACCAAAACCTACAATCTTACGAGAGTTTTTTTCTCTAACCATAAAGATAACTTTGCGGCCTGGATTACTCATTTCTATTACTTGAGAAGATACTACACTTAAGTAATCATGATAAACTTGTGGTACTGGATTCCAGTCAATAATAAAATCCATATCATTTGGATGTACTGTAAAGTCTTGAAAGAAATCATCTGATACATTCATACCCAACAAAGGTGTTGGCATTTCTTCTACTCTTTCAAGTTTCACTTTACGAAAGTATTCACTCATATCATTAAACTGATTATAGTATTCTTCAATTTTAGATGCAGCGTATTGTGCATCCTCATTTGATAATACTAATTCACATTTCCATTCCATAATACTATTATACCACAAAGTCCATAACTGTCGACCTTTTAAATTTGTCTATAGTGTCCCACATACATTTATTCATCTGGGATATCCAAGATTCTTTACTATGTTTTTCCCAAGTCATATCTTGTATTTCTTTTCTATCTACATTACTAAAAGACTTTATTGCATCTATTAATTCAAATTCATCAGATACAAGTTTATAATGATTATCACTTGCACATATACTTGTGCTTGCATGTTTATTATTTTTACTATTTAATATTATGGGAACACCATG
>CEVX01169353.1_pt1 | contig 14645 bp, 17 predicted proteins | sample 356561 | NCBI WGS metagenome assembly CEVX01 (sample SAMEA2623886, study PRJEB7988) | marine metagenome | biome: marine biome (ENVO:00000447); feature: surface water layer (ENVO:00002042); material: "saline water (ENVO:00002010), including plankton (ENVO:xxxxxxxx)" | depth 5 m | reverse complement strand
AATAAAGAGTATTTGTTTAAAGTAGATCCTACAGCAGAGTTTTATCAGAACATATACCAAATCATTCTAGAGGAGGGGTTTCGTTGGAATCCTAAAACTAATGTGGTAGATTTTAATGACATTCGTAGTCGATGATAAATGTGTAGATTGTAAACATACAACTTGCGTTACAGTATGTCCTGTAGATTGTTTCTATGAAGGACCTAACATGCTTGTTATTAATCCAGACGAATGTATAGACTGTGGATTATGTGAACCCGAATGTCCTGTTGATGCAATACTAAGTGAGGATGAGGCAGATCCTTATTGGACAGAAAAGAATGCAGAACTATGTTATACAGAAGGTTGGGAAATGATAGACGAACAAAAGCCTCCAATGGAAGGACATGAAGAGGCAAGTAAAATAGAAGATAAAAAGGATAGGTTAATTACTCATGTTGCAATATGACAATGAACAAATAATAGATTGGATGGAGGGTGTAAGAAAGAACCCTGATATGGTTAATGCTTTTTGGCCAAGTCAAATAAATTCTAAAAACTGGTTATGTGACTGGGTTAAATCCTATTTGCCTAGCGCTAACAGAATAATAATTTTTGGATCTTGGTATGGTGTTTTAGCAGACATGTTAAAAATAAAATTACCAAAATCTCAGATAATGTGTGTTGATAAAGACAAAGAACCTTTATTGTGGAGTGCGAGAAAACATGCTTATTGGCACGGTGATATGATTACATTTGAGTACGATACCCGTGTTGATTTAGTAATAAATACTAGTACAGAACATATGACACAATGGGAATATGATACCTGGTATAATAATATACCTGAAAATACATATTTTATTGTACAAGGAAATAATCACTATGATGAAAAAGATCATATAAGATCTTGTAGAAACTTAGATGAATTTAAAGAACTAAATAGAATTCAAAATTGTTTACATAGTGATGTTCTAGAGTATGAAGGTCCTTGGGACAAAATTAATAATGAGCCAACAGTATTACAAAGATACATGGCCATAGGTTTTAAAACACAACATGACAGAAAAGATTGAAGTAGAAGATATAACAGATAAGAGAGAAAATGATGATAGTCCTCATGCACAACATAACTTAGATGTTCATGATCCTAATGCTTATTTTGACTTTTTAAAGAAGACAAGAGATGACATAAACAAAGTCAGCCCTTCTTTCTGTGCAGCTAAATGGACACAATCAACAATACTATTATATAGTGGTGAAACACATTCCTGCCACCACCCTTCCCGACATAAAATACAATTATCAGATATAAAAGACAATCCTAAAGGCTTGCACAATACTGAACACAAGATGTTGGCAAGAGAGGAGATGTTACAGGGCATACAAACAAAAGAATGTGATTATTGTTGGAGAGTAGAAAATCAAAATAAAGAACATATTAGTGATAGAATATATAAGTCATCATACTCTTGGTCTTTGCCTCATTTAAATAAAATAGAACAATCAGGTAGAGGTGAGAACTTTGATCCTACTTATGTAGAAGTAGCATTTGATAGTACATGTAACTTTAAATGTATCTATTGTAGTCCAGAAGCAAGTTCTAGATGGGAAGACGAAATAAGAAGACATGGAGACATGAAACAAACAGAGTTTAATCTAAACAACTTAGATTGGTTAAAGTCTGTAGGTAAACTTCCCATACACCACAAAGAATATAATCCATATAAAGAGGCATTTTGGGAATGGTGGCCTGAACTATATCCTAAATTAGAAACTTTTAGAATAACAGGAGGAGAGCCATTACTAAGTAAAGACACATGGAAAGTATTTGATTACATAAAAGAAAATCCTAATCCAGATCTTATTTTAGCAGTTAATACAAATAACAATGTTCCAGACAAAATGGCAGACAGACTTATTACTAATATAAATGAGATGCAAGACAATATAAAATATTTTGACATATACACTTCATTTGAGAACACAGGCAAACAAGCAGAGTATACAAGAGAAGGTATGGTATATGATGAGTTTATAGACAACTGTTACAAAATATTAGACAACACACCTAACTCTACAAGAATACATTTTATGACAACAATTAATCTTACAAGTGCTCCTAGCTTGTTAGGATTTCTAGAAGAGATTAAAAAGATGAGAGGAACAAAGGGTTCTGTTTATCAACCTACAAAGCATGTATTTAGAACTAGGTTAATGTTAAATTATTTAAGATGGCCTAGACCTTTAATGTTGTCTTTAATTAGTAAAGAAGATAAACAAAAATATGGTGACATATGGTTAGAATATATGCACGCAAACAAACTAACAGAAGCTAGAAAAGACGAAGAATGTTTTTATTTAGAAGAGGTAGACCAAATGGAAAGGCTAGTAGAATTTATGCGCAATGATGAACAACCCGCCGTAGTATATGACGATATGCGCTTATATATAAAACAGTTGGATGAGAGACGCAACAAGAATTTCTGTGATACTTTTCCTGAATTAAGTTACTTAATGGACAGCGATTATTATGGATAAAACAGATCCTAAAAATTTAATTGAATATAGGGACATTACTCTAAACAGTAAGTCTCCGTCTTTCTGTGGAGCTAAGTGGGGTAACAGTACTATATGGTTACATAGTGGTAAAACTACAAGCTGTCATCACCCTAGACCACATGATATTAGCATAGAGGATATAGAAAAAGATCCTAGTATGTTACACAATACAAATTGGAAAATGGAACAGCGACGCTTAATGCAAGTAGGAGAAAGGCCTCGTGAATGTCAGTACTGTTGGAAAGTAGAAGACATGGGTCCTGATTTTGTTTCAGATAGAATATACAAGTCATTACAATTTACACCTCAAGAAATGAGAAAGTGGGCAGAAGCACCTCATACAGAAAGAGTAGTGCCTCCTACTATTGAAGTTTCTTTTTCCAGAACATGTAACTTTGCCTGTAGTTATTGTAACGCAGACTTCAGTACAGAGTGGCGTAAAGACATTAAAAAGAATGGACGCTACGACATGGAAACAGAAGGAGGAAATGTATTTAGTATAGATGGCGACAAAAACAATCCTTACGAAAAATTAAAAGGAATGGAAAATCCTTATACAAAAGCCTGGTGGGAATGGTGGCCAGAACTTTCTAAAGGATTAAGAACATTAAGAATAACCGGTGGTGAACCTTTAATGTCAGATGATGTTTGGAAACTTTTTGCTAGATGCAAAGAAGAAGGACATAAGTTTGAAGTAGGTTTAAATTCTAACTTAGGAGCAAAAGAAAAATTAATAGACAGACTTATAGAAGCATCATGGGGTATGCACAATCTTACTCTATTTACAAGTAATGAAACAGTAGGTAAACAAGCAGAATATATTAGATGGGGATTAGACTACGACTATTGGTGTCACAACATGGAAAGAGTCTTCGAAGAATCTAATATCAGAAGAACGGTTGTTATGATGACTATCAACGCATTGTGTTTGTTTGGAATTACAGACTTTTTAGATCAAATGATGGTGTGGAAAAATAAATACAAACATAAGAGTATTGGAATTAGTATTAACTTTTTAAGGTTCCCTGCATGTCAAGCTCTTATTACACTACCAGATGATATAAGAGAAAGATTGGCTAGTGAGATAGAAATGTGGTACCACACAAATAAAACAGACAATATGTTAAACGCAATGGAAAAGGGAGACATAGAAAGATTAATTAACTATGTTAGGGTAGTTAAACAAGGACATGATTTTCATGATGATAACAAGGAAGCCAATGTAAGAGACTTCAAAAGATTTTATACACAATACGATATGAGAAGAGATAGAACAATAGAAGTATTCCCGGATTATTTTTTAGATTGGTATAACGATATAGAGGCACCACATGTCGGATAAAATACCGACTAAAGATATAAGCGGTGTTTACTGCCCGTTACCATTCAATCATATGAACTTACACCCTAACGGCAATGTTGGACTATGTTGTGTCTCAGAAATGTTTCCTCCTAATGATGGTTTTTATAGAGATAGAAACCCTCCAAGAGATATGATGAACTTATCTAGGAATAGTGTTTCCGAGATGTGGCTAGACAGCAGTGTTGTAGATGCTAGAAATGAAATGTTACAAGGCATAAAACCAGCCGCTTGTCATAACTGTTATAAGATTGAAGAAAGAGGTGGTAAGTCAAGAAGAAAAACAGAAATAGAAAGGTGGGGCCAAAACATATACAAACCAAGACTAGAGTTTTTAGATTTAAGAATGTCTAACTTATGTAACTCTAAATGTATGATGTGTAATCCAGATTCAAGTTCATCACTAGCAAAAGAATATAAACAATGGGAAAACAAATTAGACTTTGTACAAGCAGATCCTAAAACATATCAAGAGTATCAATGGTTCAACGATGACAAAATAGAAGAAATATTAGAACATAAAGATACATTGAAGTATATGTATATTAATGGTGGCGAGCCTTTTATGATGCCATTTCATTGGAAGTTTTTAGAAAGATTAATAGAAGAAGGTGTAGCAGAGAATATTCATATTAGTTACAACACAAACTGCTCCATGTTTGAAACATGGTATGATGACATTTGGAAACATTTTAAATATGTATCATTGGGTATGTCTGTAGATGGTGTAGACAAAGTTAATGAATGGATTAGAAAACCTGTAAAAGGAAATACATGGGAACAAATAGATGAACATGTTAATAAATTATTTTTTGAATGTCCCTCTTTATACGCAGTTAATATTACTAATACAGTACAATTTTTAAATGCTCCTTACTTAGATGAGTATTATGACTGGGCACAACCTATTGTAGACAAAAGATGTGAAGATCCTAAGTTAGGTATAGCAACTATCAATCAAAACTTTCTTGTATTTCCTCATTACCTATCTTTAAATTGTGCCTCACAAGAATGGAAACAAAATTTAAAACAACACCTACAAAGTTCTAAATATGCGAAACAAATATTAACACCCACAATGATTAGTTACTTAGACGCTAAAGATGAAAACGAACTTCTTTGGAATCAGGGTATGAAGTTCTTAGATACTGTAGAAGGAACAAGAAAATTAGGTCCTTGGAGAGACATATTCGATTATGACTACAAATTTTAAGAACAATAAATCCTTATGTATTTTTCCTTGGATAGAAAACTACCAAGGAAGTCGTTACGAAAGAAAATATTGTTGTATATCAGATGATTTAAAGGGATTAGAAAAAACAACAGAAGAAGAGTTTTTTAATTCTGTTTATATGAAAGAAACTCGATTAGATATGTTGGCAGGAACAAAGCGCCCTGAATGTCATGCTTGTTATCAAAACGAAGATAATAATATTTTGTCTCTAAGAGAGGAAGCAACATTTGAACAAGACGGTTCACTAAAAAACAATTTTGAGGAATTAGTGCAACAGACAAAAGAAGATGGTTCTGTTGATATGAAACCTACTTACTACGATTCAAGAACAATACATTGTAATCTACAATGTGTTTCATGTGGTATAGTATATAGTTCACGACATATAGATTTATTTTTAGAAATGTTTGGTAAGGATACTTTAGACAATGCCAGAGGTAATGGCGGTACACCAGGCAATCCTTTTAAAGTAGATAAGAAACATGAAGCACAAACTGCTAAAGAAATGGAAGCAGGATTAGAAGAAAAAAGAATAACAGGTTTCTATTGGGCAGGAGGAGAGCCGTTTATGTCTCCTGTACATTGGACAGTAATGGAAAAAATCTTAGAATTAAAAGAGAAACCTGGTTATAAAGATTATATTGATAATTTAAGAATACATTATAATACAAACTTAACTAGAAGAGAGTGGAAAAGAAAACCTATATCTCAAATATTAAACAAATACAAACATCTTAGAATAGAAGCAAGTTTAGATGGTACACATGAAACATTAGAGTATACAAGAGATGGTGCCATATGGAATGAAATAGAAAACAACTGGAAAGAATTTTCAGAAGCAGGCATTACAATGGAAGTGGCTAGTGTTTTAACAGCACCTGTAATATTTGATGTAGATAGATATATAGATTTCTTTGAGCAGTGGCCTGGTATGAGAATTGCAAATCATCTGTATATGATAAACCAACGAGATATAGGCATGCAAAGTACTTTAGATATATGTTTTTGGCCTGATCATATATTTTATCCTGCTATGGATAAAGCAGTAAATGCTTTTAAAAAGTCTTCTTTCTTTAACAAAGAAAAAACAATAGATATATTAAATTACTATTATAAACAAAAAGAAGAACTAAAGAGCATATTTAATAACCCTAAGGTTTTAAGTGCTATAAAATCTAAAACAGTTTATAGAGATGAATATCAAAAAACAATATCTTTACCTGACTTGTTAGCAATAACACACCCCGAGGCAAGAGAGTGGTATCTTAATCTACCTTATAATATGGAAGATTATTTTGGCTATCATGTAGACCTAGTAAGAGATAATATTAAATTAAAGGGCATACCCGTGAGGCAGATATAATGCAAAGGAATAAGTCTTATTGGGATAGCGGATATTTTAGATTTGAAACATTAAATAAAATGCACATAGAACTTTCTAGTCTATGTAATTCTATATGTCCTAACTGCCCTCGATATTTTCAAAATAGCCCTAACGAAATACCAGAGTTAATACCCCAATCTATATCAATTGAAAACTTTAAAAAATGGTTTCCACCTGAGACCTTAAAACAAATAACATATATGAATTTTTGTGGTAATCATGGAGACCCGGTTACATGTAAAGATCTACTTCCTATATTAGAGTATTGTTTTACGTCTTTGCCTAAAAATGGTGGATTACAGATGCACACAAACGGAGGAATGAAGTCTGCTAAAGTGTGGAATAGAATAGGAGAATTGTTTGCACAAAGACCTGGATGGAAAATGATATTTAGTGTTGATGGTTTAGAAGATACAAATCATATATACAGAAGGAATGTTAATTGGAAAAAATTAATAGAAAACATTAAGGAATATACTCAACATGGAGGGGACTCAGATTGGGAGTATTTAATCTTCAGACACAATGAACATCAAATAGACGAAGCAAAAAGAATGTCTAAAGAATTAGGAATAAAACAATTTGTCCAAAAAATTGCACATGGTTTGGATAACGGTATAAATTATGCTACTATGCCTGCAATAGATAAGTCAGGAAAGACTGATTATCAAATTTATCCTCCAAGAGAAAAGAAGAACAAAGTTAATTATATAAAAGGCTCAGACGATAAAATTATAATAAAGGATAAATCGTTTGAGAAAGTAACTACCCCAAATAAAGATAATGAATTAGCATTTATAGCAGGCACAAGTGGCCTAGATAGAATGTCCGCTCAGGAATTAGAGGAACTAGATAATACAGTTATACGACCTAGGTGTCATAGAGAAGTATTTGTATCAGCTGCTGGGTTTGTTACACCATGTTGTTGGATTGGTTTGCTTGTTCCTTATATAGACCATGAAGATAAAACTTCTTTGTTCTTTGAGTGGCACCAGTTAAAAGAAAAGATGTTGGAGATAGGTTTAGATTTATTTAGTTTATATAACGATACATTAGAAAATATTTTAACTGAAAATAGATTAAATAAAGTTTATTCAGATGATTGGAATAAAACTACAGCATGTGGAAAATTACAAGCATGTACTAAGGTATGTGGAGCACCAAATGTTTTAGACGACACAATGTCTCACGAAGAAAACCCATACAAAAAGACAAGAAAGAGTACAGATCATAGGGAACACCTTGCATGAAGTTACAGCTTATAAATCCAAACTATCCTGTCTGGGAAGTTACTAATTTTAATCTACCTGAAATAGAATTATCAGGCATTAAAACTTATGATCAACAATATACTTCTCAAACCTCACACTTAAGACAACAATGTAAGCCTGACACTAGACTTCACAACGCATTTTCTACTGTTTGGAACGATCATACTAAAATTTTAGAAAAGTTTATTAGAAAGGAGATGAATGATATAGAAGAAGTTAGACAAATGTGGATGAAAACTTTATCTAACTTTACTTACCCACCTTTCTCTGTGTCAGGAGAGTTTATACAAGACGAAGAAGGTTTTAATATGGCACCTCATGTAGACAACAGGGGTGTATTTGGTGTTTTAATTATTAACTTAAAAGACAACCCTTTATTATCCGGAACACACTTTACTACAATGAAATGGATGGGTCCTACAAAGAAACATACAGGTGTCTTTATGTTAAACAACTGGAATACCCAACATGGAATAAATAATCCAGGACCAGGTAATAGATTAATAGCTTATCAGAACTTACACATAGATTCAATATGAAAATAGAAGTCGTAATAAAACCTAGTATAATGAAGAATGCTTCAATTATATGGGAACCTTCATTAAATTCCTTTGCAGATTGGTGGTGTTCAATGTATGTTGGTAGAGAGATGTATAAACAAAAATCTTTTACAGTTTTAGATAGTTATAAAAAACTTTATAGTCATTGGGACTCAATGGATGGCCACGAAGAATTAAAAAAACAAACACAAAAAATTAGAAGAATAATTACAGAGATAAATGAATATATTGAGGACCCTAAAGATTATTTTCCTTTAAATCCTAAAGAGGTAAATATAAAATTAAATAATAAAGGTAGACAACAACTTAATGAACTTCATCGTTACTTTGTTAGAATAGCCTATCCTACAACGGCATTTAATAAATCAAATATGTCGTATGCAGGCCCAAGACAAAAAGACAATAAAGGAATGGAGTGGTCGTTTAATTGGCACATGGATCGTCCAGATTATGTATTAGAAGAACCATTCAAAAAATACCCTGGAGATTTTTACATAAATAGATTTGTTGCTAGAGATTTTATTGAGAAAGTAGGAGAGTTAAATTATGGTTGTCATGATATAGAACCTTTCTTTTATGAAAAATCTAAGATAGCAAGAAACATGATACATCAACCAGGTCTTGTTGTACAACCTATTGTATCTCAAAAATGGAGAGAAAGGTGGTATAAAGTTCCTGAGGAATATTATTCAGCAACGCGTGAGGATACAAAAAAAGATATGATCTTTTATGCTAAGAAAAGAGCAGACCTTAAGGACATACCTCCTTACTTTGAACACTTTCAGTCTTCTGATAAGCAATTTGATGTTTGGACACCACAAAATTGTGTATTAGGTAAAAGCACTTCAATAGCATATTGTGATGAAGACGACCCTACAGCTTTTGATGTTAATAATGGACACCAAGTCAATTTTGCCTTTGAGTTTTCTGACAGAGAAGATAGAGACTATTTAAGAAAGATAGGGTATGGTGGCAAAAACCCTTATGGTTGGCCTTTAGGAAGAATAGTATCTGGAAGAGAACTGTTTGAAGAAATAAGGAGTAAGTATTTGTCCAGAGAATTTTTGCACAACAAACAATTAGTAAAAGAGATAAAAGTATGGAAATAAAAACAGAACATTTTCAAGGCATGAGATCCTTGGAACCAACTGAAAATTTTAAACGAGCATTAGTTACAGGCTGTGGTAGTAAATTTGGAAAAGTTTTATTAGAACAATTAGCACCAAAATATGATGCAATAGATTTAATATCTTCTAAACAACAACACCAAGTAGAATTGCCCGAGAATGTAAGAGTTCATCCTATAAATTGGCACGAAAGTATGGAATATTTTATACAGTATAAAATGCCAGACTATCATAAAGATGCTTATGATTTAATATTCTTTAATCACAATAACAAACCTCACGGTTTTGGAATAGAGTCCTATTATAAAGATGTTTTATGGACACAAGAGATTGTTAATAAAGTAAAGAAAAATGCTAATACAAAAATAGGTTGGATGATTACAGCAGGAATTATTTCACCTCCCGATTGGTTCGAGTACTCTCCTTATTTCCACCAAAAACATTCTCGATTATATTTAATGTACTTTCTACAATATATGAATAACTGTAAATTCTTTGCAATAGATCCAGGAGAACCAGACGCTTTAACACCAGACGAAACATGGGAACAAGCAAGACACATGGTTAAATTTATGGCGCATAAAAATGATATGGAACCTGCAACCTTATATAAGGCAATTTATCATAGCGGTAAAGTACAAGAGCCAGAATTTAATTGGAAGTTAGATTGGATGAGGCAAGAGGAAGCAAACTTTTATCCTGAGGACCCTTTTATATATGATTAAGTGGGGCATATCAGCATACAACCATAACGCAGCAATATCTGTTGTTAAAGATGATCAAATTCTTTTTGCATCTGAGTCTGAAAGATATAGTGGTATAAAAAATGATGCTAATATACCTGACAATATGATAAAAGCTATAATGGAGTATGGCGAGCCTGCAGAAATTCATTGGTACGAAAATCAGTTTATGAAAAATATAAGACGATTGTATGCAGGACAAGGTTGGAAAAAACTAAACATACACCCCGATTTAAAAAGAACAAGAATAAAATATCACAGTCATCACAAAACACATGCAGCAGCAGGGTTTTATACAAGTCCTTTTGAACAGTCTGCTGTTCTTGTTGTAGATGCAATAGGAGAATTTACAACCACAAGTATATGGAACGGAGGCCACTGGCTCTCAAAAGTTTGGGGAGACATATATCCCAGATCGTTAGGTTTGTTTTACTCTGCTATAACACATAGATGTAATTTAAAACCCAACGAGGAAGAATATATTTTAATGGGAATGTCTGCTTATGGAGACCCTGACAAATATTATAATGAAATGAAAGTTTTATTAAATACAAATTTGCACAAAGGTTGTCGAGATTGGCTACCAGGTGTAAACGACTATTATGACTTTGCAGCCTCAGCTCAAAAAATATACGAAGAAGAATTTGAGAAACTAGTATATAAGACAAAAAAGATGTTGCCTCATAATAAAAATCTAGTTATCATGGGAGGGTGTGCATTAAATTGTGTAGCAAATAATATAGCATTAAAGTATTTTAATAATGTATGGATTATGCCAGCTCCTGGAGACTCAGGTTCCTCATTAGGAGCAATATTAGCAAGTTCAGAAAAACATGTTAAGTGGCGAGGCCCTTATTTAGGACACAATATAGAAGGAGAATATCCTGTAGATAAACTTATGAAAGAGTTACTACAAGGCAATATGGTAGGTGTAGCAAATGGAAGAGCAGAGTTTGGACCTAGAGCTCTAGGTAACAGATCTTTATTTGCAGATCCTAGGGGCACAGAAGTAAAAGACAAAGTTAATGCTATTAAGCGTAGACAAAAGTTTAGACCGTTTGCACCTGTTGTTATGGAGGAACATGCTAAGTCTATATTTAATATGCCTGTAGATAAGTCTCCTTATATGCAATTTGTAATACAATGTAAAAAGCCAACCGAGTACCCTGCAATAATTCACAAAGATGGCACATCTAGGGTTCAAACTGTAAATGAGAAACAACATCAGGGTCTATATAGACTCTTATCTGAGTGGTACAAAGAAACAGGGTGTCCTATGTTACTTAACACAAGCCTAAACATCAAAGGCAAACCTATGGTGAACACACTTCAAGACGCTAAAGAATTTGAGGGGAGATACCATGTACGAGTGGCCTGATTTGCCTGATGGGTATTATAGTTTTTGGGGAACAGAACCTCAAAGGCCTGATAGAATTTTAAAAGATCTAGAACAAAGAAGAAGGGTTATATTAAATCCTCAAAAGCCCAGGGTTTGGTTTTTTGGAGATAGCTTCGTACAATGTCCAGATGATAATATATGGGAGCCTATATCAAAAGAATTTAATCCGGTACATAGGGGTGTAGGTGGTACAGGTGTAGAAGCAGTATGGGCACAATTATCAATATGTAAAGATCATATACAGGCTGAAGATAGAGTAGTCATAGCATTTTCTCATCATGACAGAGAACTACTTAGAGATGGTATTAGAGGACAACCTCAATTTAGACATCGTTCAGACACACAACCTACGGTTACAAATATTAGACAATACGCTCCTGTGGGTATACCTTATCGCTCTGATGAATATACAGATTTTGTAGATGATAAAATATGGACAGAGTATTTAGAAAATGTAAGATGGGAGTTATCCAATTTATTAAAAGTTCTGGCCATGGTAAATAATATTGTACATGATATTATACCTTCGTTAAAAACACCTCATGTTGCACATTTTGCTTGTTTTGGATTACATGACCCACAAATACATTTACTAAGAAAATATAATTTTTCAGAAAAAAGAATAAGAGAATTAACACAACATTTACAGAATCCTCGCCCTTTGTGGGGTTTTGCACTAGAAAGATCTGGGTATCGTTGGGTAAGCGGAGAGGGTTGGGTTCATTTTAACCCTGAGGAATCAAAGAAACCTTGGGGAGAGCGAAAGGTGTCAACACATAGACACCCTTCTCCTAATCATTACTTAGATGAAGATGTAGTACCCTTTTGGAATACCTATAAAGGTACTCTAGAAAAGCTATGTCTAGAACAACCTCTGTATAAATAAAAATATGAAGGGTAAGGTTATTAAGTTTCCGAGAAAAGAACCAAAACCTAAAATCATTAAAGGTTATAGGATGGCGTTCTATACTGAAGATGAAATAGATCTAGCTGTTCTATGCTTAAATACTTACGGTTGGAAAAGAATAGGCTACACAAGAGAGACATTAACTAAAGTAGACCCTTTGTACATAAAAGATTGCTTAATACGAGGTTATGGTTCAGATTTATTATCTTTCCCTGCCAGAAAACTTATAAATAAAATTATAGACGGAATGGAAGAAATAGCAGTGAGTGTAAAATAAATATGCCAATATATAGTTTCGAGAATGACAAAGGTGAAACTTGGGACGAAATGATGTCCTGGGACGATCGCTGTATATACCTAAAAGAAAACCCCACAATCAAACAAATTATTACAGGTGCTCCTAATATTAACAAGGGTGGCACAGGTGATAGAACAAAACCTGATGGTGGATTCAAAGATGTATTATCTAGAGTAGCAGAAGCTAATCCTTATTCACCTATGGCAGATGACTTTGGAAAGAAAGATTCTAAATCTGTTAAACTTAGAAATACAGTTAAAGATGTTAAAAAACGAGTCGGCGGTTTAATGTCTGAATCTAAACCCGACAATTTAAAGTAAGGAGGTCTCATAGAAAATATTATATCATGTTAGGGTAACAATTCAGTTGCATAGACTTATAACTAACAGGAGAACAATTAATGACTAGAAGAAATCTTCAACTAGTTCAAGACAAAAAAATAAACGGCAGGAGATCAACTCCACTCAAAATACAACCACAGGATCTCGCAAGATTCGATCCAATCACTAATACACAAAATTTATTCTGGCAAATGTACAAACGCAAAGATGCTTTGTTGTTGCATGGCTCTGCCGGAACAGGTAAAACTTTTATTGCATTATATAAGGCAATGGAAGATGTGATTAATAGAGGTGGTCCGTATAATAAATTAATCATAATTCGTTCAGCAGTTCCTTCAAGGGAAATAGGACACTTGCCGGGTGACTATGGAGAAAAGATAGATGTTTACTCCATACCTTATCAGAACATGATGGACGAACTATATCCACACAAGGAAAAACCTTATGACAGACTTATGGAACAAAAGAAGTTATACTTCATGTGCACCTCGTTCGTTAGAGGTATCACATTGGATAATTCTATCATCGTGGTAGACGAATGTCAGAATATGAATGACATGGAAATTAACAGTATTATGACAAGAGTAGGCCACAATTCTAAGATCATCTTTTGTGGAGATTTTAGGCAAACAGACTTATATAAGAATAATGATAAATCTGGAATGAAGAAGTTCATACAAATAGCAGAGGATATGCCCTCATTTGGAACAGTAGAATTTGGTCCTGAGGACATTGTTCGTTCAGAACTCGTAAAAGAGTACATATTAGCAAGGGTAGATTACGAAGAAAAGAACGAATAAAGTGCTTGACTTTTGGTCCTAAAGAGTGCATAATATACATATACAAAATAAAAATAAAGAGTAAAAAGAATATGTACAACACAATATACAAAATCCCAAATGATAAAAAGGGTTACTACAACGACAATCAAATCATTAACTTAATTAAAAGTTTTGGTTGGAATGTAACTAAAGTAAGAGGTAGTGGTGCCGGTTGGTGGATTACTAAAGGTGCAGCAGCAAGAGTAGGCATGACACCATATACAGGTAAAACTCGTAATTACTATAAACTTATTATTAACGCAAGAGATTTTGGAATTGATGCTCCAAGCCATTACAATAGTGCTAGATTTGCAACTCAAATCCGTAAGTTACTTGTAATTGGTTTTTCTTTAAAATCATGCTAAGACTAAACTTTATTAAATTATTTGTTAATGGTATGGATGATGATACAGTATGCAATACCATTAACTTTGATTACGGCATCAAAATGTATGATGTGGATAAGGCAATTCGAAGTCGAGATATACCATTGTCAACTTGTCGTTCATATGATAATGGAAACCACCCTTGTAGTAATACAAAACAATGTAAGGGACATTGGTATATGCCCCAAATGAGAGACTTATTAGTCGATATATTATTAATAAAAGGTTGACTTTTGGTCCTAAAGAGTGCATAATGTACGCATGAAACAATTA
>CEVX01173047.1_pt1 | contig 14691 bp, 9 predicted proteins | sample 356561 | NCBI WGS metagenome assembly CEVX01 (sample SAMEA2623886, study PRJEB7988) | marine metagenome | biome: marine biome (ENVO:00000447); feature: surface water layer (ENVO:00002042); material: "saline water (ENVO:00002010), including plankton (ENVO:xxxxxxxx)" | depth 5 m | reverse complement strand
GGTGATGTCTACTGGTGCACGGCCGACATTGGCTGGATCACTGGACACACTTATATCGTCTATGGACCGATGGCAAATCGAGCTATCACGATGATGTATGAGGGTGTTCCTAATTACCCAGATTTTGGAAGGTTTTGGCAAATTGTGGATAAACACAAAGTGAATATATTTTACACTGCACCAACGGCACTTCGCGCTTTGATGAAGGAAGGGGACACTTGGCCAAATGCTTATGATCTGTCTAGTCTTCGATTGCTTGGAACAGTTGGCGAGCCCATTAAAACGCCTGAATGGTCATGGTATTATGACATAATTGGTAAAGGAAAATGCCCAATTGTCGATACATGGTGGCAAACTGAAACTGGCGGTATTCTTATTTCGCCATTGCCCGGAGCTACACCAACAAAACCCGGCTCGGCCACGTTACCTTTTTTTGGGGTTAAACCAGCACTAGTAGATGATGAAGGTAATATTATAGAAGGAAATAGTGTATCCGGGAATTTGTGCATGCTCGAAACTTGGCCAGGGCAAATGCGAACGGTCTACGGCGATCATAAGCGTTTTATAGACACCTATTTTTTAAGGTTTCCAGGAAAATATTTTAGTGGAGACGGTTGTCGACGCGATGAGGATGGATACTATTGGATTACTGGAAGAGTGGATGATGTCATCATTGTCAGCGGGCACAACTTAGGAACAGCAGAAATTGAAGGAGCAATTGGTGGACACAAAGCCGTTGCTGAAGCCGCCGTAGTGGGCTATCCACATGATATTAAAGGGAATGCCATCTACGCATTTGTTACTCTTAAGACAGGTGAAGAAATTACTGAGACACTGACAAGCGAAATCATTAAGCAAGTTCGTGCAGATATTGGACCTCATGCTTCGCCACAAAAAATCCAGTTTACTCCAGGATTACCGAAAACTAGAAGCGGAAAAATAATGAGAAGAATTTTACGTAAGATCGCTGAAGGTGATACTAAAAGTATGGGCGACACTAGCACACTAGCCGATCCTGCAGTCGTTGAATCTTTGGTTAAGGGCAGAATTGAATAGGCAAATTTGGGGCCTCCATCTTTAATAGCTATTAAGTTCCAAAGAGTTGCTGCTTTTTATTTTTCAACTACATAACCTCACGACTACAAAATAAAAAAACGAGATTTTGTCCTCCAAGGCAGCTTCTATTTATATTTAATAAACAACAACCAAGAGGGATAAACGTAAAAACTTGTGGTCAACGACAGTAAAACACATAATCACTTCACTTTTTTGAAATGAGTAAAGATCCTATTCGTGTTGCAGTAACTGGAGCAGCTGGCCAAATCGGTTATTCGTTGTTATTTCGCATTGCCTCTGGCCAGATGTTCGGCCCAAATCAGCCGGTCATTATTCACATGATCGAGATTGAGCCAGCTCTACCGGCGCTTGAAGGCGTTGCAATGGAGCTGGACGACTGTGCTTTCCCTTTATTGAAAGGCACCGTTGCAACAGCTGATCTAAACAAAGGCTTTAATGGAGTTAATTGGGCACTACTAGTAGGCAGTGTGCCTCGCAAGCAAGGTATGGAGCGTGGTGACCTACTTGGTATTAATGGCAAAATATTTATCGGTCAGGGCCAAGCAATCCAAAACAATGCCTCAAGTAATATTCAAACGCTTGTTGTTGGTAATCCGTGCAACACGAATTGCCTTATAGCTATGAACAATGCGCCAGATATTCCTCGCGATCGTTGGTTTGCTATGACACGACTTGATGAAAATCGCGCTAAGTCTCAACTAGCTCAAAAAGCAGGCGTCGATATTACCGCTATAACCAATATGACTGTTTGGGGCAATCACTCTGCAACACAGTATCCAGACTTTACAAATACCAAGATTGCTGGCGAAGCAGCTACAAGTGTAATCAAGGACCATGAATGGCTGGAAGGTGACTTTATTAAAACAGTTCAACAGCGAGGTGCTGCTATTATCAAAGCACGAGGTGCTTCAAGCGCTGCTAGCGCTGCTAATGCAGTGGTAGATTCCGTCGTGTCTGCTATAAATCCAACTTCTGGAGGAGACTATCACAGTCTATGTCTTTGCTCAGATGGCAGCTATGGAGTTGAGAAGGGATTAATATCATCTTTTCCTACTCGAAATATCGGAGGCCAACTTGACATCGTGCAAGGGGTTCAGCTAAATGAATTTAGCCAAACTAAACTTGATGCTACAGTTAATGAGCTCAAGGAAGAGCGTGATATGGTTAAAGAGCTTCTTTCAAATTAATCAATGCCTGATCAACCGGAAACTCTACTAAACGGTTATATAGATCATACTCTTTTACGACCGGACGCCACTGCTAGCGATATAGAAAAACTCTGTAAAGAAGCTGAATCAAACGAGCTTTTTGCAGTTTGCATCAACGGCTGCTGGGTACAAAATGCATGGAATTATTTAGGTGAATCTAATGTTTTAATTGCTACGGTCGTCGGATTTCCATTTGGTGCAACTGATTCAGATTCCAAACGCTATGAAACTGAGGTTGCAATAGATAATGGGGCACACGAAATTGATCTAATGATCAATATTGGAAAATTTCTTGATGGAGACCATCAAACCATTAGCCGTGAAATTCGTGATGTCATCGATGCCGCTGATGATAGGCGTGTAAAAGTTATTATCGAAACCGGTTATTTCAATGATGAGCAAATTGCTACGGCCTGCAAGGTTGCTGTTCAAGCTGAAGCCCATTTTGTAAAAACCAGCTCCGGATTTGGTCCTAGCGGAGCAACAATTGAACATGTCAAATTAATGAGAGAAACTGTTGGGCAATTCTGTGGAGTAAAGGCTTCAGGAGGAATCCGCAATGCAGAAATTGCTAGAGCTATGATTTCAGCAGGCGCCACTCGCATTGGCACCTCCTCAGGCGTTTCTATTGTAAGCAGCTAGTTTTATCTGTTTTTCAAATTACTTATTATCACTTGTTATTATTTTATTCACAATTGTGAATAAAAAATAAAAAGCTGTTAATACTTTCGGTTTGGAAACATAACAGACATAGCCTATCATCTGTGTGTCGTTTTAGAGAATCTGATTGTGAGAAAAATTTTCTACACATTTATTTCAGCATGTAGCCGGTTATTATCAACCCGGAAAGCTCCTCTTAATCAGTCTCGCCTAATGAGCATGTACCTCTCACAAGCTAATAGCAAAACGATCTATAGTCCCCGCTTTCAGGAAACCCGGACTCGAAGAAACGGCAAATATAGTCATGTTCGAACTCGCTCCTGATTCCTCTTTAGACTTCTAACAGAAAACACATTCAACATTCTTAGAAAAGCGATTACTTTTCTTAATCAATGATAACATTATATTCTGTATTGGATCTTGAATGGGACATCCTAATATTTCCTAAAAGAGCCTGATTTTCGCTTAATGCAGCAAACTATAAGTCTAAACCATTTTTTGTTTTCCACCTAAAACAATCTTACGTTTTTGCTATATCAATATAAGGACATTAAAATAGAAAATTTTTGAACTACTCACGGGTGACCGTTTCATCAAGGTTAAGTATTACTCGAGCGAGTGAAATAAAAGCAGCCAAATTCGAAGTACCTCCCTTTATTCCAGTGATTTTTTCTGCACTTTGAGGCGTTGCCAAGATCAGCTTTTTCTGATCTTCATAAAACTTCATTAAGCGAGAAATCTCAAAGTTAGTAATTGGACGAGATAAACAACGCTCAAAACCATATATTATTTGCTGCCTAAGACTACCCGTTTCCTCACTCATTAATCGCCCAAGTGCTTGAGCAGATTCAAAAAATACTGGATCATTTAGAAGCGTCAGTGCTTGTAAAGGGGTGTTAGAATTTTCACGGCGCATACATGCAACAGAGGTGTCATTAGCATCGAAAGTGGTAAGCATTGGATATGGAACTGTTCGCTGTGCATGAATATAGACTCCGCGACGGTATTTATTTTCTCCAGTACTAGCTTTCCACTTAACAGAATTGGCATAGCCAAGAGCTGCAATATCAGACGGTAAAGGAGGCCTAATACTGGGCCCATATTTACGAAGACTAAGCAAACCTGCTGCATACAGCTGGGTATCTCGAACACCTTCCGCACTTAAACGAAATCTATTCTGTCTCGCAAGCCATCGATTATCAGCATCATTAACTTGAAGATCTCCTCGCACTGAAGAGGATTGCTGATAGGTCTCAGAAGTAACAATAATTCGAATCAGTTCTTTTCGACTCCAGTTAAGCCTCTGTAACTCATTAGCCAACCAATCGAGTAATTTAGGATGAGATGGGAAATCACCACGAACACCAAAATCATCAACAGTTTTTACTAGCCCACTACCAAAAAGATTTTGCCAAATATAGTTAACTGAAACTCTACTTGTGAGAGGGTTTTTTGAATCAAAAATCCACTTAGAAAAATCGAGCCTATTTGCTTCCTTTATGCTTCTCAAAGGATGAAGCACCGAAAGAGTACCCGGCTTAACTTCTGGGCCCTTACGCAAAAAGTCACCACGAACATGAATATAAGTTTTACGCCTTTTGGACTGTTCAATAACCACATTAGCTTTTGGACCAGGATATTTAGGAGCAAGTTTTATATGGTCATTAAGTTTTTTTTGTAAAGCTTCACCCTGCTCATCAACATTACTAAGAAACCAATTGTGAATAATAGCGATTTGCTTTTCACTACGATTATTTACCGACACATTAAGGGCAGCAGTAACAGTACTAGGAATGAAGTTAAAAATTGAAGATGAACTTGATTCAGTAACCTCCAGCCTTAAACCGCCTAAAGTATGTTTTTTGCCATGAGATTGAACAATAGTAATTCTAATTTTAGCATCAAGCGGCACAGATATCGGATTAGATGCAAATATAGCAAAGTTGTCTTGATTAATTTTTGGAGAAACAGCCCATCCAGAATTGGATCCAATTTTACCATCAATAGTATTACCTACATCAAAATTATTTTGAGAATGTGAAGCTTCCACTGCCTTAAATGGAATTGGTTGAGTTTTTCCGTTTGAAAGCAATAATTCAGCCCGGAATTGATTTATAACAAAATTTCCATTATCGGCTCGGCCTGCACCTTTTTTATTAACCTTTACAGTAGTCAATCGGAATCCGGTGATTTTTTTTAGACTTGTTGCTCCGACTATTGTGTAAGTTGCTATATCAGGATTTTCACCTCCGGCCCTTATGACTCCTTCACTATCAGCAGAAAGTTCAACTTTGCCAGTAGAGACTAATTCTTTAGCGGCAAACACAGACCAATCAGGAATGTTCTGACTGAAATCTTTTTCCCAATCAATTTGTTTTTTTGGTGCTTCATTTTTAAGGTATGAATCCAAATCTCCTTCAATTTTCTTCTTAGATTTATTCCAATCTTCATTAAGAATTTTAAAACTACTGAGTTCTTCATCATTAGGTGCTTGTATCGTATGATCATTAGAAGTGTTAAAAAAAGCCATCATTTCGTAGAACTCTCTCTGCGTAATAGGATCATACTTGTGTGTGTGGCATTCTGCACATCCAATGGTAAGCCCTAGCCAAATTGAACCAGCAGTGCTTAATCTGTCGACGACAGCCTTTATCCGAAACTCCTCTTGGTCAGTACCTCCCTCCGTATTGTGAAGCGTATTCCGATGAAAACCAGTTGCTAATTGTTCATTAACATCTGCTCCAGGTAGCATATCACCGGCAATTTGCTTTATGGAAAATTGGTCATAAGGAATATCTTTGTTAATTGCATCAATCACCCAATCGCGCCAAACCCATGCAGTAGGTCTCACATTATCTTTTTCGTACCCATCACTATCAGCATAACGTGCCTTATCCAGCCAGAAACGCCCCCAGTGCTCTCCAAATGCATCTGATGCAATTAATTTATCAACCAATTGAATGTATGAATCTTGAGAATTATTTTGAAGAAATTGTCTAACCTCTTCAGCACTAGGCGGAATACCTAACAAGTCAAAACTCAAACGCCTAATCAGCATAGACTTTTTAGCACGAGGCGATGGATCAATTCCTTCTTTTTCAAGTTTAGACAGTACAAAATTATCTATTGCATTATTTGGCCATAATTTGTTTTGAATTAACGGAGGAATTGGCCTCTTTGGAGTTTGGAATGCCCAATGCTTGGGCTGAAGCTCCTTAAGACCATCAGCCAATGATGTTGGCCATACGGCACCCGAATCAATCCATTGTTTAATAGTTGCAATGGATTCGCTTGGGAGCAGATCACCCTTAGGCGGCATCTGTTTACCATCCTCAATGTTTGCAATAAGCTTATAAAGAGAGCTTTTTAGACTATCTCCAGCAATAATTACAGGCCCAGAATCCCCGCCTAGCATAGCTTCTCGCTTACGATCAAGTCTCAATCCCCCTTTACGTTTGTCAGGACCATGACATTCGAAACAATTTTGTCGAAGGATCGGATAAACGGATTCACTAAAGAGATCACCTCGAACTTTGTTCGGGCCCAAAAGCACTAGCAAAAAAAGGAAGAAAAATACTTTTGATTTTGGAATTAAGATAAACAAAAATTTAATGACTAAAACAAAAGAAATCCACAATAATTTGTGTATCAATCAAACACAGAAAATACACCTCGCCCCCTTGGATCTGCTGAACCCACAAAAGCACCAATATTGTTTCGACCAAGAGCCTGAGCCGCTCCAATGGAATCAATCAATTTAACTTTATGACCAATTTTAACTAATGAATCTATACATTCCTGACCTACCTTCTTTTCTAGAAGCAACTGATTTGGTTTCCATTGATGATGAAACCTTGCTTGATCAAGGGCCTTACTCGGTTTCATTTTATGATCAATGATATTTATGATTGCCAACACGGCCTGTGAAATAATTGTTGGGCCACCTGCTGCTCCTATTGTAAAAATGGGCACTCCATCCTTTAATACAATTGTTGGACTCATACTGGAAAGCGGACGTTTTCCAGAAACAATTGCATTAGCCTCTGCTCCGACTAAACCAAATACATTTGGAACCCCTGGTTGAGCAGAGAAATCATCCATTTCATTGTTCATTACTATGCCAGTGTCTGGAATTACTACTCCTGAACCAAAAGTTGTATTAATTGTTGCAGTACAAGCCACCCACCAGCCATCTGAATCAGCTGTGGAAAAATGTGTCGTATGCTTACCAAATAAATCCGAATCGGCGTCCTCTGGAATTGAATGCACATTGATGCTAGCTACTTTTGAAAGATTTATTTTTTTAGCAAGCATACGAGCGTATTTTTTTGATGCTAATCCTCTTGGAACCGAAACAAAATCAGCGTCTCCAAGCCAATATGATCTGTCTACAAAAGCTAGGCGCATTGCTTCAGTAACAATGTGAACGAACTCGGAAGAATCAGGAGCCATCGAAAACAAATCAAAATTTTCAAGAATATTCAAAATTTGCGCTACATGAACACCCCCTGAGCTTGGTGGGGGAAAACCAATTATCTCATGATCCCGGTAAGTTGTTCGAACTGGCTCACGCCGTTTTGCCTCATAACTAATAAAGTCCTCATGAACAATTAAACCATCATTTAACACCATCCATTGTTCCGTTTTTAGTGCAAAAGGACCTTTATAAAACCAATCAACAGAATGATTTGCAATGTTTCGATATGACTTTGCCAAATCAGATTGCTTAAGACGGTAACCCTTCGGCCAAGGGCTACCATTTGAATCAAGAAATATTCGTGAACTAGCAGGAAAAAGCCGAAGTTTATTGACGACTTTTTTTAGTCGAACTAAATATGAATCATCAAGTAAAAATCCTTCATCAGCAATCATTGCCGCCTGCCTTAAAAGCTTAGCAAAATCAAGGTTCCCATATTTATTAATCGCAAGATTATAGGCTGCCAACGCACCCGGAATGCCTATAGCCAATGCACCAGTCTGACTTAATTCGGACTTCGCAATACCATCACGTAAGTACATATCACGACTGGCTTTACTTGGAGCCGTTTCACGCCCATCTATAGCAATGAATTCACCATCAGACTTACGAATTAACATAAAACAACCGCCCCCAATACCAGAATTAAAACCATCAACAACACCTAAAGTAAGTGCACTAGCAACGGCTGCATCAACAGCGTTTCCTCCTTCCTTAAAAGCTTTTTCTGCAGCTTTAGTCGCCAATGGATGAACTGTCACTGCAGCAAGAGTTCGATCAGCAGGGAGACCAAGCGGTACAATGATTAACATAATCAGAAGCACACAAATCATCATAACAAAAGATGAACTTTTCCTGGTATGATCTTCTAAAAGGCAAGTAACTCTTTCTTTTGAATAAACTATCATTTCTTAGATATTTTTATTAATTACTAAACTTAATTAAAAAGAATTTTTAAATAAAAAAAACAAATTAGCCAAGAAAGGTTTGCAACACCTTTAGAGTTAAACAATGAAATATTATGAAATAAAAAAGTCTAAATCGTGTTGGATAATTAATACTTCGAAGTTACTATACTTCTCCAATTAATCAAATGAAGAAACCATTAAAAACAATCATAATCCCACAACTATTTCTATTAGTTTTTATGATTGGTTGCAATAATTCACCAAAAAATGTTTCTGGCACTATTTTCAAAAAAGAATTTGAACTTGGAATGAATCAAACCATGAAGCAATCAAGATACTTAGGTGAAACAAATGATATATTTTACCTCAGCCACAAGACTCGCTCTATAATAAGCGGAGCATGGAAAGAAGAAATTTGGTATGCTAAATCTGAGGATTTAGAACCAGGTTTTATGAATAAACTTAGGGAATTCAACAAAAACAAAGAAACTAAATTAATAAATGCAACTAAAAAGGGTGATCTTGAAACTGTTAAAACATACTTAAAAGAGGGCATAGACATAAACACTAGAGACTCCGATAATGGATACTCAATATTACACTGGGCTGCCGAAAAAGGACAAAAAAAAATTGTTAAATTACTTATTGAAAAAGGAGCGAATTTAAATGCAAAGACCAAAAATAATTTAACTCCATTGAATCTTGCTGATAATAATTTCGAAAATGAAATATCAGAGCTACTTATCAAGAATGGAGCTACAGAATTTCTCTATTAAATATATACTTACTATATTAAATAGATTTACTACTTTGATTAGCCTTAAAAATTGTTATTCCAAGGCCAATTGGAATAGCACTTAAAAAAGTAAGTACTATAATTAGAAGAGCAAGTTGTTCACTTCCCATTGGATGGGGAACAGGCTTCATCTCCATTTCAGCAATGAGTGGCAAATGGTCAGATGCTTTTGTCATTGGGACATCTACCCAACGCATAGTGAAGTTTTTTTTATCTGAAACCCAAACATAGTCAATACGACGTGAGGGCATAGAGCTTGTCATCGTAAAACCGTCGCCTTTACCAGCAAGACTCCAAGAATCGACCCATTTTTCACTCATTCGCTTATAAAGCTCACTGTCTGGTGTATCATTAAAGTCACCACAAAAAATAGCTGGTAGATCTTTATATTTAGCAAACAAATCATCAAATTGCGATTGGCTAAAAAGTCGCTCAGCCTGATCTTTAGTGTGGTCAAGATGAGTGCTCACAAACAATATTTGCCCTTGACCAACATCTAGGACAGCTTGAAGAACACCACGAGGCTCTCCGTCACGCACCTGCTTGAGTGCATGATTTTCGAACGACTGAATAGGGTGCTTACTAAGAATTGCCGTACCATATTCCCCTCCTTGAAAATCTAAATTAGACCCAAAAGCAAAATGCATATTAGTACGTTTTCCTAACTCCTTAATCATATCGACACCACCTGTTCTTCTAGTATTTCGGTCAACCTCCTGCAATGCAACCGCATCAGCGTTTGCTTCTAAAATAACATTGGCAATTCGATCTAAATCGACTTTCCCATCTACTCCTTCACCATGATGGATGTTAAAAGTCATTACCCGAAATATGATCGGAGTAACCTTAGCTGGTTTACATCCAAACAAAAGCGCCATTACTATTAAGGATAAAAAAAGACAGAGGCGACTAAACCTCCGTCTGAAAAAATTTAACATAAATAAGGACTATTTCTTTTTTTGTTTCTTTAGCCGAAAAGCAGCAGGACGCTTGCTTTGCTTTGGCCAATAATCTTTGGAACGAAAGCTATACTGAAGCGGCTTAAATTCCCCTGTTAGATCTACCTTAGCTCCATTCTTTGGAATCTTCAGATCGAGTAACCAATAAACACCATTTATCATCATTCGACGACTGCCTTCAGCCACAAGGTCTGTAGATGAACCCATTGTAGTAGTGAAAACACGACCCTTTTTGCCACCGGGAACCTGATAATTCTTAGTCCAAGTTATAGGCATCATGGGAGCATTCTTTCTACCAGCTACTGCTTCATCATCTGTTGGTTTCATCCCAAAAAAAGGATCGTTAGTGCGGGGCCCTTTTCTCTTTGTAACTTGTCCGAGAAAAATGTGCTGTGAACTTTTGTCTAATGGCAAACGCACTCCATAAACGTCGCTAGGTCCCCATACATCACCATTCTTAATTCCGCGAGTAATAGGATGCTTTTCCGCACCAGGAGCAATCATTCCTACAGTACTTTCCGACTTGTGCCCACCGTGATGATTTAACCAAAAATCACCAAGAACTAACTTCCCGAAACCTCCCTTCCATTCTTTTTTTGGACCATTGTAACCATTGCTGTAATGAGAGTAAGTTTTTCCTCCACCAAAATTAAAAGCATGAGTAGCAGTTCGCATTCCAATAACAGGCTTACCAGTTTTCAGGTAAGAATCAATATGAACCATCTGATTATCAGGCAAAGCACGGAAGCGTGTTCCAATAATCATCAGGTCAGCTTCATTAAGCACTTCAAGGCCTGGAATATTTGTACGATTGTTTGGATCAACAAGGCCGCTCTTAGGATCAATCGCGAACACAACACGGCAATTGAATCCATGATGTCTAGATAAAATACCAGCAAGCATAGGCATAGCCTCTTCAGATCGGTACTCTTCATCTCCCGAGATAAGAACAACACTTTTACCTTTTCCTGGGCCTTTCTTACCTTTGTAATCTAACCACAATTTCGGTGCAGCAGAAGCACTGAATGTTGCTGTTGCAAAGATTACAACCAGCAGTTTTGATAATTGTTTCATGATCTTAATTGTTTATAAGAAGGAAAATGCTAGACGATAGCGCCTTAATTGCAAGCCGTTGAAAAACTTAAAATCACTCGCACGTCTTAATTAATTAATTTATTATGGAATCAACTTGTGAGTCAAAAAAACACAGTCAACTTTTGGAGTATTGCAGGGATAAATCTCCTGGCTTGGCCCGGATTAGGAACTTTTCTGGCTGGAAGGAAATTATCTGGATTCATACAAGCTACAATGTCAATGGTTGGAGCCATATTAACAATTTGCTTGTTTTTAGTTCTGTTCAAATTTGCATCTCATGAAATAGGATCTCAAGAACCAATAGATTCTAATCTATTTTTTGAACAAAATAGCTCGCTAATCTTTTATGGAATAATCGGATTAGGAATATTTTCCTTTGCTTGGTTCTGGGCTGCAATAAGTACATATTTTATTTCAATACAACTCCGTAAAAATTTGAAGAAATGAATAATATTAAAGCAGAAATCATCTTGGGCAAACTAACGCGAAAGGAGTTTCGGGAGAGAATGCATAGCGGCGAGCTTGAAGTCTGCCTTATTCCAATAGCAGCAATTGAACAACATCTTGAGCATTTAGCTATGGAGCATGATTGGCGAAGTGTTAACTCTATAGTCCAGGCTGTTGCAGAACGCCTCGCACCAAGGGCGTTAATTGCAGAAGGATTAATGTGCGGCATAAGCGAGCATCACATGCGCCACCCTGGCACAATTACTTTAACCCCAAGCACATTTCTTGGTGTACTAGAAGACATCATTAATAGCATGGCGCGTGCAGGTTTTCATAATATTGTTGTAATTAATGGACATGGAGGAAATATCGAACCAATTCGTGGTACTTGGGATCAGTTCCTTCGAAAGTTTGAAGGGATTAATCTTCATTTCCTATCTTACTGGGACACACTGGACCAAGGCGACGCAGACAACTTGCTTCAGGGCGGAAAGCAGATTCCAAAAGACTTGCCAGGCCATGCTCAAGAATTTGAGACATCAATCGCTCTAGCTAAATTCCCTGAGAATGTACGTCTCGAATCGGTAAAAAATCAAATCGATTCAAATCCAACACTTGCTAGTGCTAATCAAGGAAGGCAATGGTTTAATATCATAACCGAACGCCTAACAAATTTTGTGAATGAAGTACTTAATGGAGAGAGACAATCAGAAACCCCTCCCTTTCATCCTTAGCATTTATGCAAAAAATAGATTAGAATGAATAATTCATACTTTTGATATTTTAACTTTATATATATGGATAAATAAAAACCACTTGCAAGGTGGTAAGAGCTTTGGCAGTGTCCCCAGCCTTCGGTTGCGCCCGTAGATCAACTGGATAGATCGCATGGCTACGAACCATGAGGTTGGGGGTTCGAATCCTCCCGGGCGTACCATTTGTTACCTTTAACTGCTTCCACTTTGCAATCGATTATTTTCTGCTTTTTCCCGCTAAATAAGACTTTAAAAACAGCAAAACTTGGGTAGTTTTTCCGCATGAAGTCCACACCTTTTTCAAGACGCCGTTTTATAGAGGCAACCGCTGTTGCCAGTGCTCCATTCATACTGCCATCTGGAATTTGGTCAGCAAAAATAAAGCCAAATGATAAGATAACTATGGGTTTTATTGGAATGGGCATACAAAACAGAGGATTACAGAATCGATTCATGGCCGATAGCAATGTTGTATGCGTCGCTGTTTCAGACTGTGACACTTCACGGCGAGATGCTGCCCTAAAAAAAGCAAACAAGCGTTACCAAAATGATAATTGCAAAGGTTACAATGATTATCGTGAAGTAATTGCTCGTAATGACATAGACGCTGTTTGCATTGCTACTCCCGATCACTGGCATGCAATACAAACGGTTGAAGCTATAAATTCAGGGAAAGATGTCTATTGCGAAAAACCATTAACTCACAACATTCATGAGTCCATTGAGGTCATGAAAGCTGTGGATAAGAAAAAGGCAATTCTACAAACCGGTTCAATGCAACGTTCATCAAGAGAATTTAGAGTAGCATGTGAATTGGTTCGTAATGGGGTTATCGGTAAAATTAAAAGTACCGCGGTTAACGTCGGCCCTCCTGGTATTCCTTGTGATCTCCCAACAGAAAAAATGGAACCTGGACTCGACTGGAATATGTGGGTTGGACCTGGCCCTATGCGAGGTTATAGCTCAGTTCTAAGTCCAAGAGGGGTTCACGGGCATTTCCCAAACTGGCGAAACTATAAAGAGTATGGTGGCGGTATGGTTTGTGACTGGGGTGCTCATATGATTGATATTGTTCATTGGGGTTTGGGCGTTGATGACAGTGGGCCAATAGCAACTATACCGGCAGAAAACCCAAAAGCAAAAAAAGGGGCTCAACTGGTTTATGACGGAAATGTACCACTTATGCATGGCACAGGTATGGGTTCGAGCTTCTACGGTACAGATGGTCGTGTGGAATGTCATCGAGGGCGAATTGGTCTTTGGCTTGGAGATAAATTTATCGCTGGGAAAACCAATAATAGTGAACGCAATGTCAACCTATCCAAAGAACTAGACAAATTGGAATCGGATTTTCTAAAAGATGCGAAGGTAAAACTATACAAAAGTAATAGTCATATTCCAGACTTCCTGAATTCGATGCGAACTCGAAATAAACCATGTACACACGAAATTATTGGAGCTCGAACATCAATCGCATGCCACCTGCTTAACCAAACTTACTATAATCATTCAGGAATTAAGTGGAATCCAAAGAAAAACGCTTTTGCTGCGGGAGGTGACTCCTCTTGGTTAACGCGCAATTATCGTGGGGATTTCAAAGTATAAGTATAAAAAAAGTTAAAAAGTTAAAATAAAAAAATTTATAACACGTAATGAGTCTTAGACTTATTACGTGTTTTTTCTCTTTAACCAAAAGCTTTACTTGAACAGTTGTAATAGTTTCTGTACTCGTCTGCAGGGCAAGGAGTTCTAGGACAAACACCAATAAAGCTTCAACTTACTTTTATGCTTATTACCACTTCTGGTTATGAGTACAAAATTAAAGTTGTTTTATCTTTAATAACCAAATCAATTTTTTGAAAGCAGATCACATACGAAATATAGCAATAATTGCACATGTCGATCATGGCAAAACTACCCTCGTGGATGAACTACTGCAACAAAGCGGTACCTTTCGAGATAATCAAGTAATAGCTGAACGAGTCATGGACTCGATGGACTTAGAACGAGAAAAAGGTATTACCATCAAAGCCAAGAACACAGCTATCAAATGGAAGGACTATACGATTAACATCGTTGATACTCCTGGGCATGCTGATTTTGGGGCTGAAGTAGAACGTGTAATGAAAATGGTAGACGGAGTGCTTCTACTAACTGACGCCGTGAGTGGTCCTCAAGCACAAACTCGCTGGGTTTTACGTAAAGCGCTTGGGCATGGATTAAAGACAATCTGTGTTGTTAATAAGATCGACCGCGATACAGCGAGACCTACATGGGTACATGATAAAGTTTTAGAACTATTCTTAGAA
>CEVX01149133.1_pt1 | contig 14721 bp, 19 predicted proteins | sample 356561 | NCBI WGS metagenome assembly CEVX01 (sample SAMEA2623886, study PRJEB7988) | marine metagenome | biome: marine biome (ENVO:00000447); feature: surface water layer (ENVO:00002042); material: "saline water (ENVO:00002010), including plankton (ENVO:xxxxxxxx)" | depth 5 m | reverse complement strand
GGGCGATGCGGATGAAGCTCCAACTTGTTGGAGAGGCTTGTCGAGATAAGCAAGCAACTCTCCGGCCTCCGCAGCACCACTGGGGAGTGCCGGCACAGGAATTTGAATGGGTGTGCCTTGATCAATAGGGAGATCAACAGGTCTCAAGGTGTCCCTCAGCGTCTGCAGGTCACCTCCGATCCAGGGCCATCGTTGCCGAAACAAGGAAGCCCCCAGCTGCTTACGCAACCGGGGGTCGTCTACCCCGGAAGAACTCACTTCTTCCCGAGCCCCAGGTCCTTGAGTTCAACCAGCAGGTCTCCCAGAACCTTTTTCGCATCTCCAAACAGCATTGAGGTGTTGACCAGTTCGAACAGGTCATTCTTGATACCGGAATATCCGGCACTCATGCCGCGCTTCACCACAAAAACAGTGCGGGCCTCCTGCACATCCAACACGGGCATTCCGTAGAGGGGGGAGTTTGGATCACTCTTAGCCTGGGGATTGACCACATCATTCGCACCCAGAACGAGAACCACGTCTGTTGCTGGAAATTCAGGGTTGATCTGGTCCATCTCCATGAGCTGCTCATAGGGAACGTCTGCCTCGGCGAGCAGCACATTCATATGGCCAGGCATGCGTCCTGCCACGGGATGAATGGCGTATGCCACCTCAATTCCTGAACTCTCCAGCACGCGGGTGACCTCCCGCAGGGTGTGTTGGGCCTGTGCCACAGCGAGGCCATAACCCGGAACGATCACGACACGCTCAGCAGCTTCGAGCGTGAGAGCGCACTCCTCAACACTGCAGCTGGTGATGTTGGTGTATTCGCCACCACCGCCTCCGGAAGCTGAGCTGGCTCCGAGGGCTCCACCGAACAGCACAGACACAAGGGATCGGTTCATGCCGTCACACATGACTTGGGTGAGGATCAACCCGGCAGCGCCGACCATGGCACCCGCAACGATCAACAGCTGACTTCCCACCACGAAGCCTGCAGCCGCTGCTGCAACACCGGAGTAACTGTTCAGCAGTGAAATCACCACTGGCATGTCAGCACCACCAATGGGAAGGGTTACCCCAATGCCCAGCAGGCTGGAGGAGACAACCAGAAGCCAGAGCCCGGTGGCTGAATCAGCGTTGCGAATCATCTCCACAGCCCCGACTAGTGCCGAAACCGCAAGAGCGATGTTCAACACATGGCGCAGCTTGCTCTGCATCCATGAAGGAGTGGACAACCATCCCTGCAGCTTGGCCATCGCCACAATCGAGCCGGTGAAGGTGATTGAACCGACGAACACCGAAACGACAATGGACACCAGCGCCACAGGACCAGTGGCATCAAGCGCAGCGGGATAAAGCGCAGCCGCGAGTGCGACCAGGAGGGAGGACATGCCACCACAACCATTGAACAGAGCAACGGTTTCCGGCATTGAAGTCATCGGGACACGCTGAGCCGTGATCGCTCCGAGAACACCACCAACGAGGGTTCCAACGATGATCCAGATCCACGCCGCCAGACTGAGGCCGCTGGTGCTCAGATAGTTCAGTAGCAGACCAGCTACAGCAAGGCCCATCGCCACGGCTGCCAACTGGTTGGCACCACGAGCCGAACGCACTTTCGAAAGCCCTTTGATCCCGAGGGCCAGCAGCAGAACGGCAACAAGCTCAATCGCGTATTTAAGAAAGTCAGACATCAACGGTTCTCCTTGCGGACGGGCTTGCGGCTGAACATGGCCAGCATTCGATCGGTCACCAGGAAGCCACCGATCACGTTGAACAGAGCAAAGCCGAGAGACACCGAACCGAGCAGCAGCACAGCGGTGTTTTCGCCAGCCTTGATGATGGCGGTGAGAGCTGCCAGAACAGTGATGCCTGAAATGGCATTGGCTCCACTCATTAGTGGGGTGTGAAGCGTGGGGGGCACCTTGCCGATCAGCTCAAACCCGAGAAGGCTGCCGAGCAGAAGCACCCAGAGAAAATCAACGAACATCAGTTGGTACCTGGGGTGAGAACGTCGCCGCGGCGGATCGTGCCGTCCTGGGCGATGAGACAGCCGGCAATCAGCTCATCGTCGAGGTCGAGGTTGAGGGAACTGTCCTTGAGGGTGGGTTCAAGCAGCGCCACAAGATTGCGGGAGTACAAGGCACTGGCGTGATTGGGAACCGAGCAGGGCAGATCATTTCCACCAATCAGCTTCACGCCCTTCCTGTGCACGGTCTGGCCTGAAACAGTGCCTGCACAGTTGCCGCCTTGGGCAACTGCCAGATCAACAACCACCGCACCAGGCCGCATGCGATCCAGCATGTCTTCACTGATCAAGCGAGGTGCCTGACGACCAGGGACCTGAGCGGTGCAGATGGCCACATCTGCTTCGGCAAGCTGATCGGAGAGCTGCTGACGCTGCGCTGCCAAAAAAGCATCGGATGCTTGCTTGGCATAACCACCGGATTCCGCAGGTTTGTCGTCCATCTCGGGGGGATCGATGAACCGTCCACCAAGCGACTCGACCTGCTCTTTCACGGCAGGACGAATATCGCTCACATAAACCACGGCACCAAGCCTGCGGGCTGTGGCCACCGCCTGGAGACCGGCCACACCGGCCCCGAGGATCACCACCCTTGCCGGTTGAACGGTTCCAGCTGCTGTCATCAGCATCGGGAAGTATCGATCCAGAGCGGCCGAAGCCAGCAACACGGATTTGTATCCGGCGATGTTGGCCTGCGACGAAAGAGCATCCGCAGACTGGGCTCGACTGATCCGGGGCAGGAGCTCCAGAGCCATGGCAGAGAGGCCACCGCGCTTGAGATTTTCCGTGAGCCTTCCGTTGTCGTAAGGCGAAAGGAGACCCACCACTAGGGCACCCTGGCGAAGAAGGCCCAGGCCCGCCTCAGATGGACTCTGAACACATAAAAGTGCATCAGCAGCCAGCCAGGCAGCTCCATCGACTGGATCGACCAGCTCGGCTCCATTGGCAACGTAAGAGTCATCCAGGTAGCCAGAGGCGGTACCTGCCCCCCGCTCAATGGTCACATTGCAACCAAGGGAGACAAGTTTTTTAACCGTGTCGGGCGTCGCCGCGACCCGTGTTTCACCCGGTGCTGTCTCAACCGGTATCAGAAGTCTGGGCAAGGCGTGACATCCACCGACCCAAGATTTTACGAGGTCAGCCTCTGAATCATCCGCAGGTTTTCTGAAGAACCGCCGGCTCTAACGGCAACTCTGGCTAGGGAAATGACGTCTGGATCGTTCCCCATGGGTCTCACTGCAATCGAATGCCCGGATGGCGTTTGCCACAGTCATCACGGTGGGCATTCCGTAGAGCGTCAGCACATGCAGACAACCCTGCATGAACATGGAAGGGACTGGTGTGAACGTCTGGCGGAGCGGATCTACGAAATTTCCGTCGACAGCTTTTCCCAGAGCGTGATGCCAAGCCTGCATGCCTCCGGCTGGCAACGCCGTCACCTGGACTGGGAGTTCAAGCTGAATGAGCGTGAATCCGAGCCCGACAGAACCCTGGTGGACGGCATCATCAATGCCACGGAGAGTTTCCTCCGCAGCAGCGAAGTACATCGCCTGTTCATTCAGGAGCTCGTGCAGGGAACCTTCGCGGAAGCGGAAGAAGATGACCTGCGCAACCAGGCCGTCAAAACCCTTGTGGAGACAGAGATCGTCGCCATGCTGGCGGAACGACGCCAGGAGCTTCTCGATCGCCTTGCCGAACACCTTCTGGAACCGGCAAAAGGGGATTTCCAAGCAGCCCGCAGGGCCTCAGAAGACGCGCTTGAAGATGTGGAGCGTCTTGTGGTGAATCACGCCGAAGCGCTCTGAAGCAACCCTTCAGAGGATCGGGAGCAGCTCCTGCTCCACACAACGGGCCTGCCGCCACCGTCCCCAGCGGCGCAGCAGGCGGGTCCGCAGAATCAATGGATCGATATCGCACTCATCGTTCCAGCAGCGATCCAGCCATCGGCGCCAATGATCAAGCGTTTCGGAGGATTGTGAGCGCTGGGCCATGGCGGACGCCGGGGAGATGCCGGAACAAACCCTGTTGGCAGGAAGCTAAAGATGCCGGGCAGGTTCGGAATGGTTAAAAAGACTCATCTTTCCCACAGCCGCTATCTCGTTGTTCAGTTTTGATGTTGGAGACCGGCCACCGGCAACGGTGATCCGACCACGGCAATGGCAGCAGCAACTGATTCAGCTGCTTCGCCGTCGACTTGATGGCGATCCAAACGCGGGCCAGGACGTGCTCGTGTTCGCTGGACCCGGCGCCGGCAAAACCCTGGGGGCGCTTCTCGCTTTCCAGGCCATGCAGCGGGAAGGGCGTTTGCAGCATTTTCTGGTCTTCTGCCACCGCACATCAATTCTTGAGCAATGGAAAAGAGCAGCGTCTCTGATGGGGCTGCAGCTGATGACCTGGCCCGGTTGCGGTGAGGAGGCAACTCTGGCGGATGGCCTGCTGCTCACTTATCAGAGTGCCGGGCGGCAACCTCAGCACCTCGAAAAAGTTTTGCGGGGGTGGTCGACACAAGGGGTTCTGGCGATCGCCGATGAAGCCCATCATTTGGGCGTGGATCCCGATGACCCCACCGCCGCGGTTTGGGGACAGAGCTTCACGGAGCTGACGGCGCCGATGCGTCTGCGACTTGGGCTGACCGGCACACCCTTTCGGGCTGACAACCTCGGTTTCTGCGCAGCTCGCCGCATCCAGACCATTTTGAACGGGGAACGGATCGAGCAGATCCAGCCCGACCTGTGTGTCGAACCTCGAGAGCTGATCGCAGCAGGCGATGTCAGGCCCCTGGAGTTTCGATTTCAGGACGGCTGGGTGGAACACAGTGTGGAAGGGCGTCCGGATCGGGACGTCTCACCGCTGTCGCAGGAACAGCGCGAGAGCTGGAGAGCACGCAACCTGCGTCGAGCCATCCGCTTGGCGGACAGCAGTGGTATCGGACAACAGGTGCTGCTGCAGGCCCAGCAGCGCCTCACCGTTCTCCGTGAGAGCCATCCGGCTGCGGCTGGACTGGTGATCGCCCGTGACATTGATCACGCCAGTGCAATCGCAGCTGTTCTGCGGGAAGACGGCCATCGAGTGGATCTGGTGCACTCTCAGGACCCGGAGGCCCCAGAGCGACTGAGCCAGTTTCAAACCGGTGAAGCGGACTGGCTGGTCAGCATCGATATGTGCGCTGAGGGTTTCGATGCTCCACGCCTGCGTGTTGTGGCCTACCTGACGACCGTGGTGACCCGCAGCCGTTTTGTGCAGGGGATCACCCGCGCAGTACGAATAACTCCTGACCTCGCCGCAAGCGAAACAATCCCGAGGAAACCGTCGTACGTCTATGCACCAGCTGATCCATTGCTGATGGAGTACGCCCGCTCTTGGTCGGTTGCCGAACCCTACGTTCTGCGCAGCCGTGAACCACAGATCGATCCGGTCCATTCCATAGGAGGGACCTCAACGGGGCCAACATTGCCGCTGGAGGCCGTGGACGATGGTGCCGCTGCGGTGATCCGACTCAAGACGCCACAACTTCCATCTTTTTTGCAGCGTTGACAACATCTTTAAGCAAAGAAAAATGCGAACTTCCATAAATCAAGGTCCACTTCAAGACCTTTGATCCTTCAGATTGATGCACGACGAGGACAGAAGCATGGACGCAGCAATGGAACGTCGAGTCACCGTTGCAACCGGTTGGGCCTCCACTCGGATTTCAATGCTGGACACTGATGAGCGTTATGAGGACAGTTACGCGATAGCGCAGGAGTTCAGAGAGTGGATTACCTGCATCGGAGAAGACGACACCATGCTTGAGGCCAATGTTTTGGCCGTTCCGCGCAATCCCAGCAAACGCAGACACGAACTCGATTCAACGAGCAGTGACAACCCGATTGAAATCTAAGGAATCCATAAAGCACGCTCAATTGCAATATCAAATACTCATTTATTTTTCAGGCAAACCCCTCTCCGGCTCACCAGCCTGCGCCTATAGACTTAACTCATAGTCATTCCGCATAAGAGATGTCCGCCGAACGTTCCGGGCAAGTTGAAAATCTTGTGATTGTTGGCTCGGGCCCAGCTGGATACACCGCAGCCATTTATGCGGCGCGGGCGAACCTCCAACCTCTGTTGATCACCGGATTTCAGAGAGGTGGTATTCCAGGCGGTCAGCTGATGACCACCACCCACGTGGAGAACTACCCGGGGTTCCCGGATGGAATCCTGGGCCCAGATCTGATGGACCTGATGAAAGCGCAGGCCGTTCGATGGGGAACTCACCTTCTCGAGGCCGACGCCGATTCCATTGATCTCAGCCAGCGCCCCTTCCGAATTGAATCCGATGGTCAGACGATCCTCAGCCATGCGGTTGTCATTGCCACCGGAGCCAGCGCTAACCGTTTGGGCCTTCCCTCAGAAGAGAAGTACTGGAGCAGCGGCATCAGCGCCTGCGCCATCTGTGACGGTGCCACTCCACAATTCCGCAACGCTGAGCTCGCCGTTGTAGGTGGAGGTGATTCCGCCTGCGAGGAGGCTGTTTACCTCACCAAATATGGGAGTCATGTGCATCTGATCGTGCGCTCTGATCAGCTGCGTGCCAGCGCTGCCATGGCCGATCGGGTGCATGCAAACCCTGCCATAACGGTTCATTGGAACAGTGAGGTGCACGACGTATCCGGCAACGACTGGATGGAGACCCTGACTCTGAAAGATCGAACCAGCGGCGAGACCCGAACCCTTGAAGCAAGAGGATTGTTCTATGCCATTGGTCATACCCCCAATACGGATCTGCTGAACGGCCAGATCGAACTGGATTCCAAGGGTTACCTCATCACTGCTCCAGGACGTCCTGAGACTTCGGTGGATGGAGTCTTCTCCGCTGGAGACGTTGCGGATGCGGAATGGCGGCAAGGCATCACAGCCGCAGGAAGCGGCTGCCAGGCCGCCCTGGCAGCGGAACGCTGGCTCAGTCATCAAAATCTGGCCAGGCTTGTCAAACGAGAAGCGGTTGAGCCTGCTCAGGCAGAGCGTCCGGTCAATGTGGAGGTCACGACCGAATCAACCTTTGACCCCCACGGGCTATGGCAAAAGGGCAGCTATGCACTGCGAAAGCTCTATCACGACAGCGACAAGCCGCTGATGGTGATCTACACCTCGCCATCCTGTGGGCCCTGCCACGTTCTGAAACCACAACTGCAACGGGTCATCAACGAACTGGATGGCAACGCCCAGGCTGTGGTGATCGATATCGACGCCGATCAACAGATCGCTGAACAGGCGGGCGTCAGTGGGACTCCAACGGTGCAGCTTTTCCACCGCAAGTCGATGGTGAAGCAGTGGCGCGGTGTGAAACCGCGCAGTGAGTTCAAGAGTGCGATTGAAGCGCTTCCCGCTTAACGACGACGGGGACCTCCCGGGCGGTTGCCACCTGGGCGGCCACCCGGAGCACCTGCGTTGCGCTCGCGATACGTGATCCTTCCACGGGTGAGGTCATAAGGACTGATCTCAACCAGAACTTTGTCGCCCGCCAGCAGCTTGATACGGAACTTTGTCAGCTTGCCGGCAGCACGGCAGAGACATTTGTGACCAGCCGGCTGCTCGAGGGTGACCAGATAGAACCCATTGCCCTGTTCCTTCTCGATCACGCCCGAGGTTTCGATCATGCGCCAGTGTCTGCTCGATAGCAACTCAGCTTAAAAGGGCACCGCCCCTTTAATCCCCAGCAAAGACTCAACAGCATTTAGGCTCCGCGACTTGAACCGCTTCAATCCGTGACCCTTCCGCCCCTCACCATGGACCTCGGACTGCTGCTGATCTCCATCGGCGTTGTCAATCTATGGAGGGCCCGCGAAAACGCCGGTTGACCATTCTTTTGCTCAACAAGCCCTACGGGGTACTCAGTCAGTTCACTCCGGAGCAAGGCAGTCGATGGAGATGTCTGGCTGATTTGATCAAGGTTCCAGAGGTTTATGCAGCTGGCCGGCTCGATGCAGACAGTGAAGGATTGCTGCTTCTCACCAATCAAGGTCGTCTGCAGCAACGACTCACAAATCCACGCTTCGGCCATTGGCGCAGCTACTTGATTCAGGTGGAAGGCTCCGTGACCCAGGAGAAGCTTCAATCCCTGCGGAATGGTGTGATCGTTCAAGGGAGGAAAACACGGCCGGCGAAGGTTCGAAGCTTGTCATGCACCAATGGCCCACCCCTTCCAGAACGAGATCCACCCATTCGATTTCGAGCCAACATTCCAACGAGTTGGCTGGAACTGCAGCTCTGCGAAGGCCGGAACCGTCAGGCGCGGCGAATGACCGCATCTATTGGCTTGCCCACACTGCGCCTCATGCGTCGCAGCATCGATCTGATGGACGGACAACCACCTCTGGATCTCGCGGGACTGGCCCCGGGAGATTGGCGTGAGGTCAATGACGCGGAACAGAAACGCTTGCTGCGCCTGATCAGCAACAGGCAGCCCGGGGGAGCTCGCCGACGAGGGTAACCGCCCGGAATTCAATTCCCTCAACCACACGCCAAGGGGATTCGCTGCGGTCGGAGTAACGCACCTGCTCTAAACCGAGAGCCTGAAAGTCGGCAATGAACGCCTCCTCTTGCCATGCACCACTGATGCAGCCACTCCACAACTCAGAATCCTGTTGGAGCGCAAGCGGCACCGAGCGGTCGCAAACGATATCGCTGATTGCTACCCGGCCGCCGGGAGCCAGAACTCGACGAATATTGCTGAGAAGACGCTGACGCGACGCAGGGTTCACCAGATTCAGCACACAGTTGCTCAAAACAACATCAACGCTGGCATCCGGCACCAACGGGTGACCTTCTGGCGTTTGCTGGTCGAGGGCTTCGATGGCGCCCTCGACAAAAGCAACATTGGCGTAACCGATGGCATCAGCCACCTCAGCCGCAGCACCGCGGGAGAGAGCCAGCATCTCGGTGTTGCGATCTACTCCGACAACTCGACCCTCCGCCCCCACCACCTGAGCACAGATGAAGGCGTTCTTGCCGCTGCCGCTGCCCAGATCAAGAACACGATCTCCGGTGCGAACCCAACGGGTTGGATCTCCACATCCATAGTCGCGCTCAACCACGGCATCGGGGATCGCCGCTAGCAGTGCGGGATCGAACCCAACCGGCGTGCAAAGACAAGCTTCCTGATGCTGAGCAGCTGCTCCGTAGCGGTCTTCAACCGCCTGGGTCTGATCGAACGACGAGGGGGTTGAGCAACATGAGTCCGGCATCAACCGACGACCTCCTTAAGCTCCCGCACAACATTCCACTGGCCATACCAGTAATTGGCCTCGGCCCTTCGAGAGGGATCGTCAAGGCCGTCGATGGCGTCAGGGCCCAACGATTTCCAGAGTTCATTTCCGCAGGCTCGATTCAGCCCCTGCTCCGCTTCATCCGAGAGAAGCTGCAGCCGGCGCTGCAGGTTTTTCAACTGAGCAACCGCCATACAGAAAACAGAAACGAAGATAGTACAGACAAACTACTCAGTCTGTTGAATCAGAACGGCAACTTTTTCTTGGCGTCCTTATCGAGATCAGCTTCCATTTCACGCAGCCGCTTGAGAATCGTGTCGTAGTACTCGCGAAGATAACTTTCCATCTCCGTTGTTTCAGAGGAATCGAGGCCAAATGCGGCGTATGTCGAGTCCATCGGTGCATCCAGAGATTGGCCGCTACCGGTGACTTCTGCAAATGCCAGACGCTCAGCAACATTCACGGCAGGCTCAAAAAAGGATGCAATGGCTTTCAGCGCCAATATCGGAGCAGGTCCCATGCGGAAAACGCGGGCTGATTTGTCCGAGCATCTCTCACAAAACTGAACAAGCTCACCACTGTTCCAAGCCTTCGGACCAACCACAGGAAAACTGTTTCGGATCGTCTCCGGACGATCAAGGGCCGCCACAGCAAAACGAGCAACATCCTGAGTGTTCATATATGCAATTGCTGTCGGCGATCCACTGACCCAGACGGTCTGGCTTTCGAGGACAGGGATTGCGAATTGACTGATCACGCCCTGCATGAAGGCAGCTACCTGCAGGATCGTGTAGTCGAAATCTGAAGACTCGAGCAGATTTTCTGTGCAGGCCTTGATATCCATCAAGGGAACGGAGCGATGACGATGCGCCCCAAGCAAAGAAAGGAAGACGAAGCGTTTGACCTCAGCCCGCTCACAGGCGCGCAAGAGGTTCACCTTTCCATCCCAGTCGGTGATGTAGATGCTTTTGGGGTCGTCTGGACGACTTGTTGCAGCGTCAATGACCGCATCGACGCCATCGAGGGCGTAATCGAGACTGTCCGGTTCGAGCAGGTTGCCCCGTGTCAACTCGCAACCCCACTCCTGCAGAAATGCAGCTTTCCGAGGGGTCCGGACCATGCAACGAACCTGGTGGCCATCGTCGAGGGCACGGCGGGCGATCTGTCGACCGAGGGTGCCCGTGCCACCTACCACCAGAACCTGCATGGGGCCCATCAGAACTAGTCAGGGAGCCTAGATGGCCCGTGCCGAGAGTCGAGAGTTAGTCCCCCTGAAGCTTGAGCAGCAGGGCACCTCCTGCAAGGCCGATGGGGATTAAAACCCAGAAGATGGCGGCTGTTCCAAAGATCTCCGAAGCCATGACGATGTCTCACTACTGGGGCTATTTAATCCCTTCGCGTGTAAGTGCGCTGCAGGTCTGTAACAGGTCGGGAAGATCGGCGTCGGTGCGGATCTGACCTGCCATCAATCCACTTGCGAATGCTTGATGCCCCTGCTGGCGCATGGCATGCACCAGGCGGTTAAGGGGTGGCGGACCACCGCTTCCAAGGCGCTTGGCGAGCTCTGCAGTGGGCCACACCTTGGGTGGACTACCGAGATCCGCAGCAAGACGCCGTAACAAACGACGACTGGAGGTCGCGATTGCATCCGACTCCTCCAGCCATGGATCCGCCTGAAGCGCCATCAAAGTTCCCTCATCCTGAAGCGGACCGATCCACAACGGACCGCTGACACTCCAGCGTCCATCCCCTTCGGAACAGCAACAGCGAGGCCAGCCCCTGAGCTTCAGAAGTTGTTGAAATTCTTGAGCTCCGCAGCGTTCACAGCGAGCCACCAAACCAAGACATTGCTCCTCCAGAGGCTGCACTTGGCGGTGCAATCTCACGGCCAACCTGAATGTGCGTCCTTCACTGAAGCTCAGAAGAGGCTGAATGCCTCGACCCAAAAGCCATGCCTGGCGAGCCAGAAGCCCCAGCTGCTGTCTCAGGGCCATCTCCCAGCTGGCGGGATGAACGCGAGCTGCTGAACCCAGATTTCGGATCGCTGCTCGACGGTCATGGCCGGTGGGCGAACGGCCATCTGTGGTTGCCAGCAAAAGAACCCCCTCAAAGCGAAGCACCTGCAGCACCGGCTGCAGCAAAGCCCCAGGAGCGCCGAAGGCATCAAGGTCGATCAGATCAAAGAAAGATCCTCCGAGATAAGCCTTGGCCAAGAGCTGGTCTGCAGGAGATGTGCTGACCTCAGCCGGCAGAGCCGCCTTCTCCAGGTTGGCCTCCAGCAAGGGCCGACGATCGGCATCCGCGTCATTGACATGCAGCTGCACCGGAACACAGTCCGTCGCATTGGATTCAAGCCCCCAGCGCATGGCCCGGATTCCGCAGCCTGCCATGAGATCAAGCCATCGCAGCGGCCCAGAGGCTTGGCTTCGCTGAAGCCTCGCAAGCAGAACCGACAGATCCCTGGCGGGGCGGGATTCCGGTCGAAAGAATCCTGACCCCAGCGTGAGAACAGCGGCTCCTTCGCGATAGTGGACGTCCAGAGAACTCAGGTCTGTGGTCGCTGCTGTTGACCAGACTGCCGATTGGGGTGACCAGCAGATCTGGAATTGGAGGGGGTACCGCTGCCATTGGCGCGTGACTGGCCCGGAGGAAGGGCATGCACTTCTGCTGCTGCATGGTTTCGGAGCGTCCAGTAGCCACTGGCGCCGCACGGCTCCTCGCCTCGCCGAACTTGGTTGGAGGGTCTACAGCCTTGACCTGCTCGGATTCGGGGCTACGGATCAGCCCGCTCGGCCGCTGAACAACAGCCTCTGGGGATATCAGGTGTGTGCCTTCCTCAAGCAAGTGGTTCAGCAGCCCGCCGTGCTGATCGGAAACTCGCTGGGAGGGCTGACGGCTCTGACGACAGCGGTCCTGCAACCGAAGTGGGTGCTTGCAGTCGTGGCAGCCCCCCTGCCGGACCCAGCTTTGCTGAACCCCGTTCCCAGAACCGTGGGGCGATGGAAGCGTCGTTGGATACGACGCCTATTGCGGGTCATCCTGCATCTGCTTCCGCTTGAGCTGCTGCTTCCGCTGATCAGCCGGACGCCGCTGCTGAAGGCGGGATTGCAGGGGGCGTACTTCAAGAGCGTTGCAGGGGATCGGGAACTGCTTGAGTTGATTGCCCGCCCGGCACGACGACCCACCGCAGCACGTGCTTTACGCGGGATGAGCTTCGGCATGGCCTCGCGTGCTCAGGCGAGCACCGCTCCCGCCTTGCTGCTTGCTCTGCAACGTCCGTTGCTGCTGATCTGGGGTCGTGAAGACCGCTTCGTGCCGCTCAGCATCGGTGAGTCAATCCGTGATCAACACCCCCGCATCACACTTGTGACATTGAAAGATTGCGGCCATTGCCCCCACGACGAAGTGCCTGAACGCTTTATCGATGTGCTGTTGCCCTGGCTGGACCGTAACTTGGGAGAAATCAGACCGGCAGGGGACGACCAGCGGCGATGAAACACACCCTTTCGGTGGTTGTGGAAGATGAATCCGGAGCCCTGAGCAGGATCGCAGGCCTGTTTGCTCGACGCGGCTTCAACATTGACAGCCTTGCCGTGGGTCCGGCTGAGGCTGAAGGTCAGTCGCGCCTGACCATGGTGGTGGAAGGGGACGACCAGACCCTTCAGCAGATGAGCAAGCAGCTCGACAAGTTGGTGAATGTGCTGCAGGTTCTGGATCTGACTCAGCGACCGGCGGTGGAACGTGAGCTGATGCTGCTGAAGGTTTCAGCTCCAGCTGAGTGCCGCAGCGCCGTGTTTGACCTGGTTCAGGTATTTCGCGCCAAAGTTGTGGATGTTGCCGATGAGGCCCTCACCCTGGAAGTGGTTGGTGACCCAGGCAAACTTGTCGCCTTGGAACGTCTGATGGCCCCGTTCGGCATTCTTGAAATTGCTCGCACCGGAAAGGTGGCCCTGGAACGGGCCTCCGGCGTGAACACCGAGCTTCTGAAGGTTTCACCGAGCGAAAGCCGGATACCCGCCTGAATTCAGTTACTCAGGCTGGCGCTGTTGATCCGATCTCCCTGCTCGATCTGGTCGACGACATCGAGCCCCTTGATCACACGACCGAAAACGGCGTAGCGGCCATCTAGTTCCGGCAGAGGCCTCAGGGCCACATAGAACTGAGCACTCGCTGAATCGGGAGCCTGGGATCGAGCCATGGCGACAGAGCCACGGTCGTGATTCAGCACCAAACGCTCCAGCTCGGCTGGGTTGGAGTTGACGCGGCTGTAACGCGGTTCATCTTCTCCCTGGAAGAGAACTTCCAGCGGTATCAGGCGAGCCTGGCCGGAGGAAGGATCTACAAAACTCCCCGTGCCGAGCTTGGTCAACGGGACAGACCGATCGCTCGACTGCGGATCACCCCCCTGCACCACGAAAGGCACAGGCTCCTTCACAACTCGGTGAAACATCGTTCCGTCGTAGACGCCTCGATTGACCAAATCAACGAAATTTCCTGCGGTGAGTGGCGCTGCATCACCGTCGACCTCAATCGTGATGTCACCTCGGCTGGTGGTCATCTGAACGATCGCTTTGCCCTGAAGACATGCCGCCTGAGCGTCAGCACAACCTCGGGATACTTCCGCTCGAGGGGAAGCACTGCAGCTGACCAGCAAAGGAATCAGCAGAAGGGACCAGAAAAAGGAACGCCGCATTTGAATCAGAGACCCTCGAGATTGACGCCCAGGAATCGGGCCAGCTCCGCTCCATCCTGCTCAAGCTGTGCCAGAGGGAGAGGTTCGCCTACACGCGTCAGGGGCATGTCGCGACGGCCCTGAATTCTTAAAGCGACGCGACGACGTGAGTTGAAACCATCGCGAACCTCAACCTTCACCGCCTTCACGTCTTTGATCGGAATCTCGACATTCACCGGCTTGCGAAAACCGCGCCGGCTGATGGTGACCAGACCGGCCTCCTTATCGAAACGATTGCTGCCACCGCCAACATTCACAGCGATGACATACCAGAGATAGCTGGCCAGAAGAGCAGCCGCGATGCTGTAAAGACCCATCACCAATCCCTGTGGGACAAAGATCAGAGCTGATGGATGGCCAAGGGGAACCAGATCACGGCCTAGGTAGCTGGACAGTGATGCGAGCAGAAATCCAATGCCGCCGATGCTTACGGCAGCTGCAACAAGATAGTTAGACAAGCGGCGGGAACCGAGCACCGGCTGCTCAAGCACATCTGCGGTCATGGCCAACCCAAAGGGGAGCCCATTGTGAATGCAGATGCCGCCCCCTGGAGGAACAGGAAGAAATCCCTAAGAACTGATGCGATACGAGGGATTTCAGGTCCAACAAACATTCCCCAACAGACCCTTTTTGATTGTTAAGGTCGCGGACGTATCCCACAGCCCTGCGGCTAACCGCACCGTTCACCTCTCATGACGATCGCTGTAGGACGCGCGCCTCAGCGGGGATGGTTT